>Ga0157378_10000303_pt1 | contig 47815 bp, 38 predicted proteins | sample M65metaG_FD_115309 | JGI IMG/M metagenome (GOLD analysis project Ga0157378, IMG submission 115309) | Miscanthus rhizosphere microbial communities from Kellogg Biological Station, Michigan, USA - M6-5 metaG | ecosystem: Host-associated > Plants > Roots > Rhizosphere > Soil | place: USA: Michigan... | reverse complement strand
GGTGACCCAAGGGCATTTCGTCCGAGGGAGCCGCGCATTATACATCCCGTTCCAAGACCGTCAACACCTGCGAAAAACTTTTTTCAGGGTGCCGCGACCAGACGCACGCGTGCGTAGCCGCGCAACTGGCAAAGTCACCGGGCAGCGCGGCGCGAACCGGCGAAAATGCGTGTGATAGCATCGAACCGTCAACAACGTACGTGATGGGTCATGGGTGAGATTTACGAAGACCGCCGCCAGGAACCCCGCTTCGCCACGGCCGGCAAGTACTCGCTGGAAATATCCAAGTCGAGCAGCCTCGACGGCAAGATCCTCGACCTGTCGTTGAACGGGGCAATGCTCGAACGCACCGGCGCGAGCGAGATCAAGGCGGGAACGCATCACCGCATCGCGCTTTCGTTTCCGGGGCAGCCGCCGTTCCAGGGTGACGCGCTGCTCGTGTATGTCGGAACCGAGCGCATCGGCATCGAGTTCTACGACATGGATCCGCAAAATTTCGCCGTGCTCAGCAGCATGGTCGAGATGCTGACCCGTGCGCATCGCTGAACAGGGGAAAAGGATGTCTTACCGTACGCTGCTGAGTTTCATCGCGCTCGGATTGAGCGCTTGTGCGTTCGCCTCCGGCCCGACGGCGGAACTGAAGGGTCACAAGTTCGAAGTCGAGCTCGCCACCGACGACGCGACGCGCGAGCGGGGCCTGATGTTCCGCGACAGCATGCCGGCTGATCACGGCATGCTGTTTCTGTTCGACCAGCCGCAGGAACTGCAGTTCTGGATGAAGAACTGCCGCATGCCGCTGGACATCTTATACTTTGATGAAAAGTATAAAATGGTCAGCGTGCAGCAACGCGTGCCGCCCTGCCAGAACGGCGGCAACAGCTGCCCGACCTATCCGTCAAACGGCCAGGCCAAGTACGTGCTCGAGCTCAATGCCGGTACGGCCGATAAGCTCGGCGTGAAACCGGGCGACGAGCTCAAGGTCACGCGCTGAGCGCGACGCGTTGCTCGGCCGGCGGCGGCGCGACCGCCGTTGCGCCGCTCGCGAGTACTTCCTCGCGCAACTGATGCCAGCAGAACACACCGCACTGGTACGGCACCAGCGGACCGGGCGGTCCGTCGGCGCGATACAGCAACTCGTCAGTCATGGCTACGAACTGTTTCATGCCGCCTCTTGCTTGAACTGCTCTTGAGGCCGGGAATTCCGGCAACATCTATTGCAGCAAGCGCTCGTGCCACGAGCGTGACGGAGTGCTGGCGATTTCAGGGCAAGTGCTTGCGCCAGCGGCGAATTGAAGTAAGATCCGATCGTGGCGGCAACGCCGGTACAGGAGGGCGATGATGGAGAATCCCTGGCTCGCGCTGACCAGCGCCAAGGATCAAGACATCCCGCTCTTCTCCACTGCCCTGCTGATCGCGCAGGACGAGTATCCGACTCTCGACCGCGCCGTCTACGAAGCCCGCCTGCACGACTACGCGCACCGCCTCGAGACGCTGTTGCCGACCACCGACTCTGCCTCCGCGCAGCTGCGCTGCCTGAACCAATTCGTATTCGACGAGCTCGGCTTCAGCGGCGACGAGCAGGACTATTACGACCCGCGCAACAGCTATCTCAACGACGTGCTGGATCGGCGCCTCGGCAATCCGATTTCGCTCGCGGTCGTGCAGATCGAGTTGGCGCAACGGCTCGGCGTCCCGCTCGAAGGCGTTTCGTTTCCCGGCCACTTCCTGGTGCGCCTGCCGCTCGACGAAGGCATCGTCGTGCTCGATCCGTTCCAGAAAGGCCGTTCGCTCGACGCGGCCGAACTGCGCCGGCGCGCACGCTCCCATCTGGACACGCACGACATCGACGACGCGCGCCTGGCGCGCATGCTCGAGCCCGCAAGCCACCGCGCGATCCTGTCGCGCATGTTGCGCAATCTCAAGGGCGTGTATGTTGAACGCGAGCAGTGGGACAAGGCCCTGCGCTGCAGCGATCGCCTGCTGACGATCGATGTACACCAGCCGCTCGAATTCCGCGATCGCGGCAACTACTATCTGCGCCTGGGCCACTTGGTTGCGGCGCGCCAGGATCTGTTGCGCTATCTGGCGCTGATGCCGCAGGCCGAGGACGCCGAAGCGGTGGCGCAGCAGTTGAGCGATCTCGGTGCCAACGTGCCGCGCGTGAATTAGCGATCCGGTTGGCGCGCGCGCTTGGGCGCGCGAAACAGCAGAGCGGTTGGAACGTTCGAACCCCTACGCGACCTGCATCATCTCGAAATCCGACTTGGTCACGCCGCAGTCCGGACACGTCCAGGTTTCCGGCACGTCTTCCCAGCGCGTACCCGGCGCGATGCCGTCACCCGGCCAGCCTTCAGCTTCGTTGTAGATGAATCCGCACACCACGCACATGAACGTGCGATAGGGCGTGTCGACGGCAGTAGCGGAATTCATGAGCGCGCGGCCAATCCGAAATCATCGGGCGCGCATTCTACCTGACAGACTCCACCAGCCGCACCTCGAATCAGCCGCCGAAACCATCGGCGAAGATGCGGTCGTTGAACACCACGCCGTTGCGCAGATAGCTGCCGCGGCCGGTCGGCCAGAGCGTGCGCGCGTAAGCCGTTTGCGGCAACTCGTAGGCGACCGCGCCGCTGGCATGCGTCATCAGCACCACGGCGAGGTTCCGGCTTCCGGGCAGGATGCCGAACGTGGGCGAGGCCATGCCACCGTTCCAGGTGTCGCCGTTTGGCGCCGGCAGGTCGACCGCCTGCAGCACGTTGCCCAGGTGATCCAGAATGTACAGCTTGCCGGTCTCGATGCTGGCGACTTGCGGCCAGGTCGCGAAGATCGCTTCGACCTGGCCGTCGTGATACAAGTCGGCGACCACCGGCGGGCTGGCGAAATGCAGACCCACGCCGGGCACGGCAAACGGCCAGTTGCCATGTTCGGTCTTGTCGAGCCAGTACGCATGCACCTTGCCGTCGTAGCTCGAATACAGGATTTCCTTGCGGCCATCGCCGTCGAGATCCGCCAACACCGCCTCGGGCTGTGCATTCTCGATCAACGTGTAGTCCTCCGACAGCGGCGCCGATCCGGCGCTCGGCGCCGGGATCATGGTCCAGTCATAACCCGACGCGTTGAAGCGCGAGCGGTCGGCGTTGAGCAGCCAGGGCAAATGGTAGCGGTCGCCGAGCGCGTTGTTGCCAATTGTGCAATCGTATACATTTCCCACGACCGCCAGCTCCAAAATGCCGTCGCCGTTGACGTCGTCGATCGCCGGCGCGCTGGCGGCGAAGTTCGGACGCAGGCCATGCCCGGTCGCGCTGCAGTCGGCGTAGCCGCGGATGTCGTCGGACTGATTCACGTGCACGCCGACCTGCGCCCACACCTTGGCGCCGAAGATCGCGTTGGCAGGTATCGCGCTGCCGTCGCGGTACAGGCCCAGAATGTAGTGCACATCAGTCGGCACATAGATTTGCGGATATCCGCTGTGGCTCAGATCGGCGATCGCGATGTCGTCGTTGTAGATGCCGGCGGCGTAGCCCGGATCGCCCGACTGCAGGCGCGGCCAACCCGGGCGCTGGCTGCCGTTCGGCGCATACACGTTGACTTGGTTCGTGGTACCGGACTTTGCACCGCCCACAACGATCTGGAAGTTTCCGTTCGCGTCGAGATCGCCGAGCGCCAGCGCGCGCACCTCGCCGGAAAACGCGCTTACCGGCCAACCGCCACGCACGGCCAGCGTGGCCGCATCGAAAGCGGTTGCCGTACCGTTGTTGCGACCGATGACAACCGAAAGGTGTGCGTCGTGATTCAGATCGGCCACCGCCACGCCGCCCCAGATGCGCGCGGAACTCGCCGCGCGATGCAGCGTCGCGCCGCTGGCGCCATTGAGCACTACGAGGTCGTAGCTGCCGGCTACGACTTCGGCACTGCCGTCGCCGTCCACGTCGACGATTGCCGGCGAGCTGTACCAACCGGTCTGACAGGAACTCGTGCAGCCGCCGTACTGCCATTTCAGCAGCGGCGTACGCACATCCGCGCGTGCCGCCGTCGCCAACAGCACGCTACTGAGCAACGCCGCGCGGATCGTATTCATGCCGCCTCCTGGCCGGTCGCCGCATTATCGCGCATGCACAAGCCGTGAAGTCGATGACGCGCAGACGCTACACTAGTGCGCTCATGTCCGTTAATCCTGCGTTGAAACTTCCCCGCGGCGGGCTCTACGCGATCAGCGACGGTCCGCGCGATGACCTGCTCGCGGCCTGCGCCGCCGCACTGCGCGGCGGTGCGCGCGTGCTGCAGTATCGCGACAAATCGCACGACGCCGCGCGGCGCCTGGCCGAAGCCGCGGCGCTGGCCGCGCTGTGCGCGGATTTCGGCGTGCCGCTGATCGTCAACGACGACGTCGAACTCGCCGCGGCGCTCGGCTGCGGCGTGCACCTGGGCGCCGAGGACGCCGGGCTTGCCGCCGCACGCGCGCGTCTCGGACCCGGCGCCGCGATCGGTGTCTCCTGCTACGACTCGCTCGAACGCGCGCGCGCCGCGGCCACTGCCGGCGCCGACTACCTCGCGTTCGGCGCCTTCTTCCCTTCACCGACCAAGCCGCGCGCGCTGCGCGCAGACGCCGCGCTGCTGCGTGCCGCGCTCCCGCTCGGACTGCCGCTGGTGGCGATCGGCGGCATTACGCCGGACAATGCAGCGCCGCTGATCGCGGCCGGCGCCGCGTTCGTCGCGGCGATTTCCGGCGTGTTCGCCGCGCCCGATCCGGAACTGGCGGCGCGGCGCTATGCAACATTGTTTACAAAGTGAAAAAGTGGAATCCATGACCAGCAATCACGAGCTATTCGAACGCGCCGCACGCCTGCTGCCCGGCGGCGTGAACTCGCCGGTGCGCGCGTTCAAGTCGGTCGGCGGCGAACCGTTCTTCACCGCGCGCGCCGACGCGGCCTACCTGTGGGACGCCGACGGGCGCCGCTACATCGACTACGTGGGCTCGTGGGGGCCGATGATCGCCGGGCACAATCATCCGCTCGTACGCGCGGCGGTCGAACGCGCGGTGCGCGACGGCCTGTCGTTCGGCACACCGTGTCCGGCCGAGGTCACGATGGCCGAGACGATCGCGCGGCTGGTGCCGTCGATGCAGATGCTGCGCATGGTCAACTCGGGCACCGAAGCGACGATGGCGGCGATCCGCGTCGCGCGCGGTTACACCGGTCGCGACAAGGTGCTCAAGTTCGAAGGTTGCTACCACGGCCACGGCGACGCGTTCCTGGTCAAGGCCGGTTCCGGCGCACTCACGTTCGGCGTGCCGACCTCGCCCGGCGTGCCGAAGGCGCTCGCGGATCTCACCCTGACGCTGCCGTACAACGACCTGGCCGCGGCGCAGGAATTGTTCGCACAGTGCGGCGGCGAGATCGCCTGCGTGATCATCGAACCGGTCGCCGGCAACATGAACTGTATCCTGCCGCGCGCCGGTTACCTGCAGGGCTTGCGCGAATTGTGCACGCGCCACGGCGCGCTGCTGATCTTCGACGAGGTGATGACCGGATTCCGCGTCGCGCTCGGCGGCGCGCAAGCGCTGTACGGGATCGAACCGGATTTGTCGACGTTCGGCAAGGTGATCGGCGGCGGCATGCCGGTCGGCGCCTACGGCGGACGGCGCGAGATCATGCAGCAGGTCGCGCCGAGCGGGCCGATCTATCAGGCCGGCACATTGTCCGGCAATCCGGTGGCGATGGCCGCGGGCCTGGCCATGCTCGAGCTGATCCAGGCACCGGGCTTCCACGCGGAACTGGAGCGCAAGACGCGCCAGCTGTGCGACGGCCTGCTGGCCGCGGCGCGTGAAGCGGAAGTTCCGTTCAGCGTGAACCATGTCTGCGGCATGTTCGGCCTGTTCTTCACGGCAGAAAAAGTGGAAACGTATACCCAGGCCACGCGCTGCGACGTGGCCGCGTTCAATCGCTTCTTCCACGCCATGCTCAAGCAGGGCGTCTACCTGGCGCCGTCGGCCTTCGAAGCCGGCTTCATGTCCGCTGCGCACAGCGAGAAGGACCTCGCCGAAACCCTGCTGGCGGCGCGGGCCGCTTTCCGGGAGGTGCGTCATGCGCCTTGAATCGCTCGCGGTCCGCGCCGGCGCCGAACCCGATCCGGCCACCGGCGCGATTGCGCCGCCGCTGCATCTGTCGACCACGTTTCGGCACGGTCCGGCCGGCGAGCGCGTCGGCGGCTACGAGTACGCACGCGAGGGCAACCCGAACGTGAGCCAGCTCGAAGCGGGAATTGCCGCGCTCGAAGGCGGCGCCGCGGCGCTCGCATTCTCCTCCGGCATGGCGGCAACCGACGCGTTGTTCAGCGCGTTGCCGCCGGACAGCCACGTGTTGATCCCGCGCGACGTCTATCACGGCGTGCGCGTGCTCGGGCGTGAATTTCTCGCGCGCCAGGGCATCACGCTCGAAGCGGTCGACGTGACCGATGCCGCCGCGGTCGAAGCCGCGCTGAAACCAAACACCCGCTGCATCTGGATCGAGACGCCGTCCAACCCGCAGCTGCAGATCGCCGACATCGCCGCGTGCGCCGAAATCGCGCACCGCGCCGGCGCGCTGCTCGCGGTCGACAGCACGTTCGCCACGCCGTGCCTGCAGCAGCCGCTCGCGCTCGGCGCCTCCGTGGTCATGCATTCGACCACGAAATATTTCGGCGGGCACAGCGACGTGATGGGTGGCGCGCTCGTGTTCGCGCAAGCTTCCGGCTTGCACGAGGCGATCGCTCACGCGCGCCACGTGCGCGGCGCGGTTCTGGCGCCGTTCAACGCTTGGATGACGCTGCGCGGCCTGCGCTCTCTGCCGGCGCGCATGGCCTGGCACTGCCGCAACGCACGCGCCGTCGCCGAATTCCTGAGCGCTCACACGCATGTCGAAGCCGTGCACTGGCCAGGACTTGCCGCGCACCGCAACCACGCCATTGCGGCGCGCCAGATGCGCGACTTCGGCGGCATGCTCAGCGTGCGCATCCGCGGCGGTCGCGCGGCGGCACTCGCATTCGCCGGCAAGCTGCGCCTGTTCACGAACGCCACCTCGCTCGGCGGCTGCGAGTCGCTGATCGAACATCGCGCATCGGTCGAAGGACCGCAGCCGATTTCGCCGGACAACCTGCTACGCGTTTCGGTGGGGGTGGAGCATCCGGACGATCTGGTCGACGATTTGCGTCAGGCGCTCGCCTGATCGGAGTGTTGTTGGGGCGCGATTTGTCGCGCCCGCACTCGCGTTCGAAAAAGGCAGGCGCGATGAATTGCGCCCATACGGGAACAACACCTCACCACGCTCCCGTATTCGGCATCGACGCCCATGGTTCCTGCGCCGGCAGATGGCCTTCTTGCAGCAGTTCCACCGAGATCAGATCGGGCGAGCGCACGAACGCCATGTGCCCGTCGCGCGGCGGGCGGTTGATCGTGTAGCCCATCGCCTGCAGGCGCGCGCAGGTCGCGTAGATGTCGTCGACGCGAAATGCGAGATGGCCGAAGTTGCGCGCGCTGCCGTAGTCCTCCGCCGCCGCGCCGTCCTTGGGCCAGTTGTAGGTCAGTTCGATCTCGGACTCGGGGCTGTCCGGCGCGGACAGGAAAATCAGCGTGAAGCGACCCTGCGCGTTTTCCATGCGCCGCACTTCGCGCAGGCCGAGACCCTCGCAGTAGAAGCGCAGCGACGCATCGACATCGCGGATGCGGACCATCGTGTGCAGATAGCGCATGCTCAATTCTCCACTTGTCCAGGTCTATGCAGAATGCTCATTCGAGAAACAGGTCCGGCAGCGCCTGCTGCGAAGCATCCACCGCATATGGCGCGAAGTCGCCCGTGCCAGCGGCGCGCAGCACGTCCTCGTCGATCAGGAAATTGCCGCTGAATCCACGTGCCGGGCGCGCGAGCACGGCGTGTGCGGCATCGGCGACGATCTCGGGCTTGCGGCAACGCGCTACGTCGATACCGGGAATCATGTTCAACGCATCGGTCGCGATGATCGTGCGCGGCCACAGCGCGTTGACCGCCATGCCCTGCGCGCCGAATTCGGCGGCCAGGCCGAGCGTGACGAAGCTCATGCCCATCTTGGCCAGCGTGTATGCGGTGTGCGGCGCCCACCATTTCGGATCGAGCGACGGTGGCGGCGCCAGTGTCAGGATGTGCGGATTGGGCGCCTTGAGCAGATGCGGCAGGCACGCCTGCGCGCACAGGAACGTGCCGCGCGCGTTGACCTGCTGCATCAGGTCGAAACGCTTCATCGGCGTGTCGAGCGTGCCGCGCAACCAGATTGCGCTGGCGTTGTTGACCAAAATGTCGAGCGCGCCGAAACGCTCGACGGTCTGCTCCACCGCGGCGCGCACGTCGTCTTCCTCGCGGATGTCGCACTTGAGCGCCAGCGCCTTGCCGCCCGCGGCTTCGATCGCTGCCGCGGCCGTATGGATCGTGCCGGGCAACTTCGGATTCGCCACCGCGGACTTCGCCGCGATCGCGACGTTGGCGCCGTCGCGCGCCGCGCGCAACGCGATCGCCAGGCCAATGCCGCGCGACGCGCCGGTGATGAACAGGGTTTTGCCGGATAATGGAGTCAGAGTCATTTTTTACGCTACCGCGAAGTCGGATCGGAGGCGGGGTCAGAGTCATTTTTCCCGATATTGCTTCTTGTCCAGTGAAGGCCGGTCCGGGAAAAATGACTCTGACCCCAAACTCACGCGCGCTGGAAGCGCGGCAAGTAGTGCATCAGCTGGCCGAGCCGGTCGAGCGGATCGGTCATCTGCAGCAAATATTGGCGTTCGCGGTTCTCCAGCGGCAGCGCCTCGGCCAGTCGGAAGCCGACCCAGCTCGCGTTGTCGAAGCAGGCGCGATCGGCTTTGGCGAACGCGCTGCCCGGTTGCTCGAGCAGCCGTTCGAGGATCGCAGCGAGCAGACCGAATTCCGGCGGCAGCGGCACCACCGGCTCGTCCGGCCAGAAGCGCACCGCGCCATGCGCCAGGCCGTTGTCGCGCACGCGCGAGGAGTCGACATGGAAACGTTCGCTGCCCTCGGCGCTGATGCCGAGCAGGCCGTCGGGCAGTGTGCAGAAATCCACGATGCGCGCGAGCGTGCCGACCGCCGCCGGCACCGCGGCGTCGCCGACCTCTTGCCCGTGCAGGATCAGGCACACGCCGAACCCGGCGCCGTTGCGTGCGCAATCGCGCACCAGATCCAGATAGCGGCGCTCGAAGATGCGCAGGCTGAGCGCGCCGCCTGGAAACAGGACCGAATTGAGTGGAAACAGCGGTATGTCGGTCAGGGGCACGCGAGAATTGGAGCCCTGTATCGAGTCGTGCAGTGGCGTGCAACTGGAATCAAACGCGCACCCGGATCGTTCGCCGTACGAATGCGAGCCTACTCCGACGCCGTCGGGCTGCCAAGCGCGGCCACGAAGCGGCGCGGCGCGTCCTCGAAGCCGCCGTTGGACATGAACACGACCAAGTCGCCGCTGCGCACCATGCGGCGCAATGCGCCGATCAGTTCGTCGACGCTCGGCGCCGTGCGCCCGCGCCCGCCGAGCGCGCCGGTCACGCGTTCGGCGTCCCACGCCAGCCCGGGCCGTTGCAGGAACACGACCGCGTCGGCGTCGCGCAGGCTCGGCGCGAGTTCGTCCGCGTGCGCGCCAAGGCGCATCGAGTTCGATCGCGGTTCCATCCCGACCAGAATGCGCGCGGCACCGACACGCGCGCGCAATCCGGCCAGCGTGGTGGCGATGGCGGTCGGATGATGCGCGAAGTCGTCGTACACGCGGATGCCGCCGCGTTCGCCGATGAGTTCGAGTCGGCGCTTGGCGCTGGCGAAATCGCCGAGCGCTGCCATGCCGCGCGCGACGTCGGCGCCGCCCGCCTCGGCAGCGGCGAGCGCGGCCAGGGCGTTCATCACGTTGTGGCGACCGAGCAGGTTCCAGCGCACCTCGCCCAGCTCGGTGCCGGCGCGCGACACGACGAAGCGCGAGCCGTCGGCGACGAGCAGGCGCGCGCGCCACTCGCCGCGCTCGATGCCGAACGTCGTGACCGGCGTCCACGCGCCCATCGCCAACACTTCGGCCAAGCGTTCGTCCTCGGCATTGACGATCAGACGTCCATTTGCCGGCACCGTGCGCACCAGATGATGGAACTGGCGCTGGATCGCGGCGACGTCGGGAAAGATATCGGCGTGGTCGTACTCGAGATTGTTGAGGATCGCGAACGTCGGCCGGTAGTGCACGAACTTCGAGCGCTTGTCGAAGAACGCTGTGTCGTATTCGTCCGCTTCAATAACAAAGTCTGCCGCCGCGGGCGGCGCAAACCTGCCTTCTCCCGCTGGCGGGAGAAGGTGGCGCGCAGCGCCGGATGAGGGTGGCACCTCAGACGCCGATTCGCTCGGCCAGCCGCCACCCTCACCCGCGCCTGCGGCGCGACCTCTCCCGCCAGCGGGAGAGGTGGTAGCGCCACCCAATCTCGCCGACACCCCGAAATTCTCCGGCACCCCGCCAATCAGGAATCCCGGCGCGCGGCCGCAGGCATCCAGGATCCACGTGAGCATCGCCGTGGTCGTGGTCTTGCCATGCGTGCCGGCGACGGCAAATACGCGTCGCGTGGCAAGCACGCGTTCGCCGATCCATTGCGGCCCCGACACGTACGCCAGACGCGCGTCGAGCATGTGCTCGATCGCCGCGTTGCCGCGCGACAGCGCGTTGCCGACAATCACGAGGTCGGGCGGCGGCTGCAGATGTTCGGCGCGATAGCCGGATTTGAGCGCGATGCCGAGTTGCTCCAGCTGCGTGCTCATCGGCGGATAGATGTTGGCGTCGGAGCCTTCCACCGTTTCGCCCAGCTCGCGCGCGAGCGCGGCCACGCCGCCCATGAACGTGCCGCAGATGCCGAGGATGTGCAGCTTCATCGCGAGTCCCGTCAGGCTGCCGCGCCACTGCTGGCCGCGACGCCGGCAAGCGCGAATTCCGCGATCACCCATGCCAGCGCGATCGCGACGCCGGCGAGGAACGGCACGTTCAGACTGTGGCGCAGGATGCTCGCGTCGACCAGAATCTTCCAGACCAGCAGCGGCAACGACGCCAGCACGAGCAGCCGCTGCGCCACCGATAGCTGCTCCGGGCTGATCTGGCCGGCGCCGGTCAGCAGCACGATCGGCACACTGATCAGCGTGAACAGCAGCGCGCAGCCGAGCAGCGCGGTGGCGGTCTGCACGAAGCGGTTGCGCAGGTTGCGCAGCGTCAGCAGCAGGTACAGCACGCCGAGGTTGAGCAGCAGCGACAGGATTCCGGCGCCGAGCGAATTGCCCTGCACGCCGAGCAATTGCCCGCTGAGCCATTGCACCGCCAGCGCGGCCACGGCCACCGCGGCCAGCAGCGCCGGCGCATACGGCAAATCCTGCGGCCCGCGGCGCAGGCAACAGATGTCCCAGATCAGATTCAGCAGTGTTCCCATGATCGTGCGCCGGCGATGCCGCTTACGAGCGGCGCGGTGTTGCAAAGTGGAAAGGTATACCTAGGCCGGTACGCGCGGCGCGAACTGCACCGACCACATTTCTCCGCCGCGCGGCAGCACGGACAGGATGCGCTTGAACACCTCGTCGACCGAGCCCACGCCGTCGACCGTGACGAGCTTGCCGATTTCGGCGAAATGCCGGGCCACCGGCGCGGTCTGCTGCCGGTACACCTCCAGCCGCTTGCGCACCACGGCCGGGTCGTCGTCGGCGCGATGCTCGGCCTTGAAACGGATCTCGCAGCGCGACAGGATCGCCTGGTCAGGCACGTTCAGCTCGATCGCGATGTCCAGCGGCTGCTTGATCCGCGCGAGCAAGTCTTCCAACGCGGCGCACTGCGCCAGGTTGCGCGGATAGCCGTCCAAAATGAAACCGCCCTTCGCGTCCGCCTGCGCCACGCGCTCTTCCAGCATGCCGAGCACGATCTCGTCGGATACCAGTTTGCCCGCTTCCATCACCGCCTTGGCCTGCAGGCCCAGCGGCGTGCCGGCCTTGACCGCGGCGCGCAGCAGGTCGCCCGTCGAGATGTGCGGGACCTTCAGTTCGGCCTTGAGCAATGCGGCCTGCGTGCCCTTACCGGAACCGTTCGGGCCGAAGAAGACGATACGCATGTCGTTGAAATTATTCTGGCTGGCGGGTGGGCAAGGGCCACCCTGTCGGGCTAACCTAGCGGCAGCGCCACGCTTAGTCAAACTCGCAGGAAATCCGCATGAGCCAAGGCAATCTGCTGTACGCCCAATCCGGCGGCGTCACCGCCGTCATCAACGCCACCGCGTGCGCGGTGATCGATACCTGCCGCAAGCGCAAGATCCGCGCGTACGGCGCGCGCAACGGCATCATCGGCGTGCTGCGCGAGGAACTGATCGACCTGGCGCAAGAAGACCGCGCCGCGCTCGCCGCGCTGCGCCACACCCCGGGCGGCGCCTTCGGCTCGTGCCGCTTCAAGCTCAAGTCGCTCGAGGCTGACCGGCGCCACTACGAGCGCCTGATCGACGTGCTGCGCGCGCACGACATCCGCTATTTCCTCTACAACGGCGGCAACGACTCGGCCGACACCTCGCTCAAGATCGCGCAGATCGCGGGCTCGCTCGGCTACGAGCTCAACGTGATCGGCGTTCCGAAGACGGTCGACAACGACCTGCCAGTGACCGACACCTGCCCGGGCTTCGGCTCGGTCGCGAAATACACCGCGGTATCGGTGCTCGAGGCAAGCCTGGATGTCGCGTCGATGTGCGAATCCTCGACCAAGGTGTTCGTGATGGAAGTGATGGGCCGGCATGCCGGCTGGATCGCAGCTGCGGCGGGCCTGGCCGGCACGCGCGCGGATGATCCGCCGCACGTGATCCTGTTTCCCGAAGTCGCGTTCGACGAAGCCGCGTTCATGGCGCGCGTCAAGGCCACGGTCGAGCGCGTCGGCTACTGCACCGTGGTGGTGTCGGAAGGGCTGAAGAACGCCGACGGCAAGTTCCTCGCCGAGGCCGGCACGGTCGACGCGTTCGGCCACACCCAGCTCGGCGGCGTCGGTCCGCTGATCGCGCAAATGGTAAAAAGTAAACTTGGGTACAAATTCCATTGGGCCGTGCCGGATTACCTGCAGCGTTCGGCGCGCCATTTGGCGAGCAAGGTCGACGCCGAACAGGCCTACGCGGTCGGCAAGGCCGGCGTGGAATACGCACTCGCCGGCAAGAATGCGGTAATGCCGGTGATCAAGCGCGTGTCGAACAAGCCGTTCAAATGGAAGATCGAGCCCGCGCCGCTGACCAAGATCGCGAACATCGAAAAGAAACTGCCGCCGAACTACATAAGCCGCGACGGGTTCGGCATCACCGCCGCCGCACGCAATTATTTCGAACCACTGATCCGCGGCGAGGACACCCCGCCGTACGACAAGACGAGCGGCCTGCCGAAATACGCCACGCTCAAGCTCAAGCTGGCGAAGAAGAAGCTCCCGGCGTACTCCGTAGCGGACAAGTGACGTCCGGCGCATCGCGCCGGAGGTCATCCCGGCAGGGATTGCCGGGATCCAGACCCAGGGACGGCAGGTTGTAAGGCGCCAGTGCGGATGCGAACCATAGTCCGTCGTCCCTGCATTGCGGCCGGGATGACGCCATCGAATTCCGCGTCGGCGCCCCTTGCTGCGCCGCATCAGTGGCGTTGTCGCACACACTCGGTATACTCGGCCTGCGGTTTCGCTGTACCCCCCGGTTTTCCCCACTAAAGCCTTAGATCCAGGGAGAGTTCGATGTTGTTCGAGCAATACGGTTTGTGGATCGCGCTGGGCTGTGCCCTTCTTGCGATCGTTTACGGAATTTGGTCGCGCGGCTGGATCCTGGCCAAGTCGGCCGGCAATGAGCGCATGCAGGAAATCGCCGCGGCGATCCAGGAAGGCGCGAGCGCCTACCTCAAGCGCCAGTACCGCACGATCGCGATCGTCGGCGCGGTGCTGTTCGTGGTGATCGGGTTCGCGCTCAACTGGAGCTCGGCGATCGGCTTCGCGATCGGCGCGCTGCTGTCGGGCCTGACCGGCTTCATCGGCATGAACATCTCCGTGCGCGCCAACGTGCGCACGGCCGAAGCCGCGCGTAGCGGCATCAATGCCGCATTGCAGGTCGCGTTCCGCGGCGGCGCGATCACCGGCATGCTGGTGGTGGGCCTGGGCCTGCTCGGCGTGGCCGGCTACTTCGTCGTGCTGACCAAGGGCATGAACTTCGCGCAGAACGAAGCGTTGCACGCGCTGGTCGGTCTCGCGTTCGGCTCGTCGCTGATCTCGATCTTCGCGCGTCTGGGCGGCGGCATCTTCACCAAGGGTGCCGACGTCGGCGCCGACCTGGTCGGCAAGGTCGAAGCCGGCATTCCGGAAGACGACCCGCGCAATCCAGCGGTTATCGCCGACAACGTCGGCGACAACGTCGGCGACTGCGCCGGCATGGCGGCCGACCTGTTCGAAACCTACGCGGTGACGCTGATCGCCACGATGCTGCTCGGCGGCATCATGGTCGCCGAAACCGGCGTCAACGGTGTGCTCTATCCGCTGGTGCTCGGCGGCGTGTCGATCGTCGCCTCGATCATCGGCACGTTCTTCGTCAAGGCCAAGGCCGGCGGCAAGATCATGAACGCGCTGTACATGGGCGTCGGCGTGTCGGCCGTGCTCGCGCTGGCCGCGTTCGTGCCGGTGACGCAAGCATTGATGGCCGGTTCGAAATACGGCGTGTGGAACATCTACTGGTGCGGCGTGATCGGCATCCTGCTCACGGTCGCGATGGTGGTGATCACCGAGTACTACACGGCGACCGAATATTCGCCGGTGCGGCACGTGGCCAAGGCTTCGACCACCGGCCACGCCACCAACATCATCGCCGGCATCGGCATCTCGATGAAGTCGACCGCGCTGCCGGTGCTCGCGGTGTGCGCGGCAATCTGGGGCGCGCACTACTTCGCCGGCCTGTACGGCATCGCGATTGCGGCCACCGCCATGCTGTCGATGACCGGCATGATCGTCGCGCTCGACGCGTACGGTCCGATCACCGACAACGCCGGCGGCATCGCCGAGATGGCGGGCCTGCCGAAGGAAGTGCGCGAAATTACTGACCCGCTCGACGCGGTGGGCAACACCACCAAGGCAGTGACGAAGGGCTACGCGATCGGTTCGGCCGGCCTCGCCGCGCTGGTGCTGTTCGCCGACTACACGCACAACCTCGCCACCGCGCCGCATCTGGCCAACCAGATCATCCCGTTCGATCTGTCCGATCACATGGTGATCATCGGCCTGTTCATCGGCGGCCTGATCCCGTACCTGTTCGCGTCGATGGCGATGGAAGCGGTCGGCCGCGCGGCCGGCTCGGTGGTGGAAGAAGTGCGCCGCCAGTTCCGCGAGATCAAGGGCATCATGGAAGGCACGGCCAAGCCGGATTATTCCAAGGCCGTGGACCTGCTCACGAAGTCCGCGATCAAGGAAATGCTGATCCCGTCGCTGCTACCGGTGCTGGTGCCGATCCTGGTCGCGTTCGGTGCGAAGTTCATCACCGGCTCGAGTGCCGAGGGCGCGAAGGCGCTCGGCGGCGTACTGGTCGGCACGATCGTCACTGGCTTGTTCGTCGCGATCTCGATGACGACCGGCGGTGGCGCCTGGGACAATGCGAAAAAGTATATCGAGGACGGCAACTATGGCGGCAAGGGATCCGACGCGCACAAGGCGGCGGTGACCGGCGATACGGTCGGTGACCCGTACAAGGATACGGCGGGTCCGGCGGTGAATCCGCTGATCAAGATCATCAACATCGTGGCCCTGTTGTTGATCCCGTTGCTGTAAGTTCCAGTCAGAAGAAGCCGAAATGAGCCGTCATCCCCGCTTGCGCGGGGATGACGGCATTTTTCCGACTGGCGCCCACACAAACCATCTCGCCGCCCGTTTGCTCGGCGAAGCGAACCGATAACCGATTCGGCCTGCGTTCGCACACTACTCCGCCGCCGGCTGCAACGTCGGCAACACTTCTTCCAGATTGGCAATCACGGCCTCGAGCGCGTCGTGCAGCTGGCCCTGCCGGTTCATCAGATCTTCGATCTTGTCCGTGCGTTTGAGCTTGGACAATTCGCCATCGAACAACATCCACAGCGACGTGAGATGCTCGACGTTGGTTTTGGAGTAGTGCCGCATCTCTTTCAATTGCGCCAACGTGTCGCTCACGTGATCTGCTGGCGTCTTCTTGACGACCTCTTTCGGTTCTTCCGGAGTCGTGGCTTTTCCGTGCTGGTGGCTCATGGCTGCTCCTTGCGCGCTCGGAAGCGCCCATGGTCGGCCAGCGCTGGCAACCCCAGCTGAAGCGGCGAAATGAGCCTGCAAACCGCTGGGCTCGCCGGCCCTTCGAGTGGGGTACGCCGGTGCAGCCTGCTGCTGCGGCAGCGCGAATCGAAGACAAAAAAGCCCCGCTCGCCCGGGGCTTTGTCTTGCGTCGCGCCTGTGAAATCTAGTTGCCGTCGAAGCCGTCGCTGAAGATGCCGTCCAGGTCGTCGGCAATCGTGACGAATTGCAGATCGATGACCATGTGGTGCGTGACATCGCTCACTTGCCACAGCGTCGTGCCGTCGAAGCGGTCCGCGCCGAAGCCGCGATCGATCCCGGCCAGCAGGTCCGAGTCGAACAGCGCACCAGCCGGATCCGACACATGCCATTGCACCGTCTGGCCCGCCGTCGCCAGCGCGGCCGGATCGAGCGTCACGCCATCGGCGCGCGGCGCATCATTGACGACATGCAGCAGCGGCGCGCCCGCAGCGAGCGTTTCGCGCGCGTCGTGGCGCGAATAGTCGCTCGGGTCGAGATAGTGCGCGGCGAGCTGGAACTTCGACGCATGCAGTGTGTAGTCGCTCGCGTGCGCCGGCACCATGGAGCTGCCGTGCGGCTGCAGATGCAACGACATCGTGACCGCGGCGCCGACCGGAAATCCCACGAACGGTCCGCTGGTCAGATCGTTGCTCGCGATCGCGCCCTGCGCGGTGACGATCACCTCGCGCGCGACATCGTCGTGCAGATCCATCACCCACGGCACGACGTAGGTGCCGGTCGGATCCACGCCCGTGCCGCCGATCACCTTGCCGTCAGATGAAATCGCGCTGGCACCGTAGAGCAGGAATCCGGCGGGGATCGTCACGCCGTGCGCGGCCGCGTAGTCGGCGAGCCACACCATGCCGGTCTGCGGCGTCCAGATGAACGCGTCCTGCTGATCGGGCTGGATGCCGGTGGTACCGACCACGATGTTGCCGTCGTCGCTGACCGCGTCCGCGTACGAGGCGATGAATTGGAAAAATCCGGCCGGCACGACGGAGTGCATCGTCGCTCGCTCGCCGACCGGAAACTTATAGCGCGACAGCGCGCCCGCATAGCGCGCGCCGCCTTGCGGAATCAGCAGGCCGATCGGCTGCGCGTCGGTCGCCTGAGTCCAGCGCCACGCTTCGCTCAGCAGTTGATCGTCCCAATACCCTTGGCCGACGACGACACTGCCGTCGTAGCTGCTGCCGAGCGGCTCGCCCGGCGGCGAACCGAACGCATCGCCGTACTGGCCGAAGTTATGCGGTTCCAACGGCGTACCGTCGATCCAGATCACGCCGGAGCGATAGCCGTCGACGCGATCGTTCCAGCCGTAGATCACGTTGCCGGCGCCGCTGATGCCGTTCGCGCGCGAAAAGGTCTGCGGCCGATTGACCGGCAAGCGTGTCATGCCATCGCTGGCGGTCCAGCGAAACGCAATGGGATTGCCGGATGGATCGTAGGCCAGTCCGACCGCGGTGCCGTCCTCGGAAATGCCGTACGCCTGGCTGTAGAAGTTGTCGACCGCGCTGGAACCCGGAAACGCACCGATCAGCAGTGGTGCGTTCGATGCGACATCCGAATACACCAAGGCGGCGACCTGGTTGCCGGTTCCGTCGTCGGCCGCGCCCGCGATCGGCTGGCCCCAAGGATTCATGCCGCTGGCGGCAATCAGCGGCAATGCGCTTGCGTCCTCGCCGCGCCGCCAGCTCCAGCTGCCCGCGTAGGTGCCGAACCCGACGTACGAGCCGGTGGCGATATGTCCGTCGCGCGACAGCGCCGCGAGAAAGCCTCCCTGCGCGGCGTCGAGCGTGGTGAAAGAAGCGCCGGCGGCGTGGCCGCACAGACACGCGAACAGCAGACCGACGCAGAGCGGCCTGCGGCGAGATGATCGAGTCATTGAAGCTGTCTCCGAAGGGCGAATGAGCCGGCACATGCCGACCCGCGATCATTGCGAGCCCGGCGCCTGCGCACCATTCGCGCGGGATTCGCGCGCCATTCGGATTGTGTTTGTGGTGCCTAGCGCGTCTCGGCGGATTGCGCCGGCGCGAGCAGCGGCAAGGTGTCGACCGGCAGCGTGCGCTCGCCGGCGAGGTCACGCGCGCGCGCCAGCGCCGCCTGGCGCGCCGCGTCGTGGCCGAGCGCGGTGTGCAGGCGTGCTTCGAGCACCGCGCAGGCGAAGTCGCTCTCGGCCCAGCGCGCGACCCGGCCGATCTCCACGCTGGCGCCTTCGGTGTCGCGCGCGCCGAGCAAGGCATCGGCATGGCTGCGCGCGACCGCGGCAATCTCCAGCGGTACGCCGGATTTCGCCGCCAGGTCGCGCGCGGTGACGAATTCCGCGCGCCACCCGGCGGCATCGGCGCCGAAACGGTGCGCGTGCTCGGCGCGCGCCAGTTGTGCGTAGACCAAGCCGCGTGGCTCGCCTTGCTGCCGCGACCAGGATTCAAACGCGAGCAGCGCGCGCTGCGCCGGCTCCGCATCGCCGCGCTCCAGCAGCACACGGATCTGCGTGAGCCACGCCTCGGCGCGCGGGCCCGCGACGCCCGGCGCAACGAGCGCTGCCACCGCCTCGGCGGCCAGGGTTTGCGCGGCGGCGAGATTGCCGGCATCGAGTTCGAGACGCGCCAGCACCGACGCAGCGATCGCACGCGTCAGCGCATCGCTGCCACCGCCACGCAGGCGCGCGAGCGACTCGCGCGCTTCGCGCAGGCGACCGGTCGCGGCCAGTGCGCGCGCGCGTGCCAACGCGAGCGAGTCGAGCACGCCGGTATTCTGCACGCGCTGCGCCAGCGGCGACGCGGCATCGGCGGCCTCGAGCGCGGCGCGCGCATCTAGCAGCGCGAGATGGCTTGCGATCACGCCGATCTGCGCGAAGATCGTTTCGTTGAGCGCGCCCCAGCGGCGAAACCCGTCGCTCGCCGTGCGCAGCTGCGGCAGCGCCTGCGCCGGGCGATCCTGATCCAGATCGACGAAACCCTCATTCGCGACTACGCGCAACTGCGCCAACGCATCGCCGGCGTCGCGGAACGCGATGCGCGCGCGGGCATAGTCGGCGCCGGCATTGTTGAAGCGATGCTGATCCGCCGCCGCGGCCGCGCGGCCCAGATAGGCTTGTCCCAATTGTTCCGCATCGTGCTGTTGCGCGAGCAACTCGATGGCCGCGCCGAAGTGCGCCTGCGCCAACTGCGGCTGATCGGCGCGGATCGCCACCGCACCGAGGCCGTTGAGGATGCTGGCGCGCAGCCGCGGTGCCGTATTCGCGGGCGCCTCGTCGAGCAGCCTGGTCAATTGCTCGCGCGCCGCGCCGAGCTTGCCCGCGCGGAAGTCGAGCTTGGCCAGCCGCAGACGGAGTTCGGGCGAACGCCGCTGCTCCGCCGACGCCTGATCGATCAGGCGCCGCGCGCCCTCGGCATCGTCGGAGAGCACCGCCGCGTCGACGCGCTGGATGAATTCCGCGTACGGCGCGTCGCCATCGGGCGGTGCCGTCTGCACTCCGATTGCCGCCAACAGCTGGTCGGTCGCGGCACGCGCGGCATGCCCGAGATCGTTGGCGCGAGCCGCCGCGGTGAAGCGATGTCCGCCGCCGTCGACCGCATCGAGGCTGATCTGCCAGCTGTCGCCATCGCGGTGCACGCGCGGCGTGACCAGCCACTCGGCTGCGGTGGCGGCGCGCAGATCCACGCGATTGGCTGGCGGCTGGTTGAGCAGCGCGACGACCTGTTCGCTCGGCACGCTCGGCACGCCCGAACTGCGCAGGCGCGTCGCGACCATGTCCATCACGCCCAGGCGTGTCCACGCCCACTCCGCCGACGAGTCGACTTCGGCCGGCAATACCGCGCTCGGTGGATTCGCGCGCTGCGGCGCGGGCCGTGGCGCGAGCGGCGGGCGAATGAACAGGGCGAACGCGATCGCCACCGCTGCAACTGCGCCGGCCATCAGCCAGCGTATGCGCGAGCGGTTCGGCGCGGCAGGCTTCGCCGCATCGACTGGCGGCACCGTCGGCGCTTGTGCCGCCGCAACCGCGACGGACGGCTGCTGCTCGCCATTGCTCACTTCCAGCGGCGCGACCCAGCGATAGCCGAAGCGCGGGATCGTGCGCAGCAGGCGTTGCTCGCGCGCGTCGTCGCCGAGTTCGCGGCGCAGGCGCAGCACGGTCTGGCCGAGCAAGGTGTCGCTCACCGCCGTCTTGCCCCAGACCGCCGCGACGAGTTCGTCGCGGCCGACCGCGCGCTCGTGGCGCTCGATCAGGTAGGCCAGGAAATCGAACACCGGCGGCGGCAGCTCGACGAGCTGCCCCGCCCGCCACAACTCACGCCGCGCGGGATCGATGCGGCAATCGGCAAAACGGTAGATGCGGCTCATGCGGCGCCAAGCCTAGCGCGTCGGCTGCGCTTTGCACACAAGCGCGCCGGGGCCCGCGCCTTTTTGCTGCAGGCTCCAATCATTTGCTTTATCCTTCGCGCCCCGCGCAATTCCCACGGAGCCACACCAATGGGCCTGGACCTCGTCTCTTCCGGCAAGGACGTGCCGAACGAAATCAACGTCGTGATCGAAATCCCGAAGGATGCCGATCCGGTCAAGTACGAGGTCGACAAGAAGACCGGCGCGATCTTCGTCGACCGCGTGCTGTCGACGCCGATGCGCTACCCGTGCAACTACGGCTACGTGCCGCATACGCTGTGCGGCGACGGCGACCCGGTCGACGTGCTGGTGCTGATGCCGCTGCCGCTGATCCCAGGCTCCGTGATCCGCTGCCGCCCGGTCGGCATGTTGAAGATGACCGACGAGGCCGGCGCCGATACCAAGATCGTCGCTGCGCCCGCGAAAAAGGTATTCGCGCATTACGACTACATCAACGACATCGGCGATGTCGCGCAGCACTGGCGCGACCGCATCGGCCACTTCTTCGAGCACTACAAGGATCTGGAACAGGGCAAGTGGGTCAAGATCGACGGCTGGGAGGACGCCGCCGCGGCGCGCCAGGAAATCGTCGAAAGCATTGCACGCTATCAGGCATGCCCGGAGAAGCCGCTGTTCTAACGACGGAGCTTTTCTTTTTTTAGAGCTTTTACTTTCCCTGCGCAGCAGCGCCCTCGGACTCGTCGTTCCCGCGCAGGCGGGAATCCCGTTCCTTCTCTTGCTCGTCATTCCAGCGCAAGCTGGAATCCAGTTCTTGCATATGCGTTCAGAGCCACAGCTTCAACTGTTCTGCGGCCAGCAGGTAACTCTCCTGGGGAGCCGAAGCTTCCGCTGTCCTGCGCCAGCGGATAACTTTCCTGGGGAGCCACAGCTTCCGCTGTCCTGCGGCCAGCGGGTAACTTTCTTTGCTGGTGCAAAGAAAGTCACCAAAGAAATGCCTTTTAGAATCTGAGCCGCCCCAGGTTTGACGCAGCTCAGGTCGGAAAGGCTGCGCAGACCCCTCTTACGTATTCGTCGAGGCAGCGTAACGGCCTACAGGAAGGCCGTTTCTTCTTGTCGGCGATGTCACTTGGAGGCAACGCGAATTCCTCGCACCACCGTGCTGATTGGGACGGTTCGGAACATCGCCGCCGTGCAGAACAGCTCCTCTATGGCGCAGACCACGTGCTTTCTTTTCTGGTGACTCTTTTCTTTACACGAGTAAAGAAAAGAGTTACCCGCTCCTCCGCAGGAGGAGTGGAAGCTCTGGCACTAATGACAAAGCGAACAGAGAAAGTCAAAAGAAAGAACTGGATTCCCGCTTTCGCGGGAATGACGAGCCGAGAAAACGAACCAAGACAAGAACTGGATTCCCGCCTGCGCGGGAATGACGAGCAAAAACACGAAAGAGGAAAGGCCGCGCCGAGAACAAAAAATCAATCCTCGGGCGTATCGTCCTCGTCCGGGACCTTCGGCACCGCCAAATCGGGCGTAGCCAAAATATCAGCCGCGCGCCAGAAGATGATCCGCCCGAAGCGGTACGGCAACTCGAGTTCCGGCTTGGCCGTGATCTCGTTGTATTTTGTATAAAATGTAACAATTTCCCCTTCGGGATGAGCGACACACCACGGGCGTAGCGCGGCCAGGTTGATCTTGTCGAGCGGCTGCGTCAGGCGTCCGGCAAATTCGAACAGGCCGTGGTGCCAGGCCAGGTGCACGATCGGGCGGCCGGCATCCTGCGCCTGCTTGATGCGAGCGGCGGCGGGGCTGACGTCGACATAGGGTCCGATGCCTTGCGCCAGCGCGAGCATGCCGAGCGACGCGGTTGCGATGCTGGCCAGCGCGAGCGGTCGCGGCGTGGCGAATTCGCGTCCGCGCAGCAGCAGCGCGGCGCCGAGCACGGCTGCGAGCGCGCCCCACAGCGGCCACAAGCCGGCAATCACGCGCAGGAACGATTCGGTCAGGCGTCCCTCGCGCAGCATGCGGTCGAGCGTGCCGAAATCGTGCGCGTGCCCGGCCAGGTACGGCAGCAGCGCGAGCGCGAGGCCGACCAGCAGCAACGCCGCGCCAAACAGACGCCCGCGCAGGCGCGCTTCGCTGCGATCGAACACGCCGGCCAGGTACAGCGCCAGTCCCGGCAGGATCGGCAGCAGATAGTGCGGCTGCTTGCCACTGACCAGGCAAAAAGCGAGGAACGCCGGCACGAACCAGGCCATGCCGAAACGCGAACTTTTGGAAATGTGGAAATTTTCCTTCCACGCGATCCACGGCGCGCGCAGGCTCAACGTCCACGGCAGCACCATCGCCGGCAGCACCATGAAATACCACCACAGCGGGCGCTGGTGCGCGAAGCTCTTGGTCATGCGGTCGACGGTCTGGTGCAGGAAGATCGCATCCGCGTAGGCATGGCCGCCGGCGATCGCCGCAGGTATCGCCCAGGCCAATGCGATCGCCGCGCCGCCCAGCACGCCGAGGCCGAGACACGCGTACCAGCGCCCCTTGCGCAGGCGCGCAGTTTCGCTCCACCACGGTGCCAGCGCGACCGCGAGACCGCCGTCGAGCAGCACTACCGGCCCCTTGGCCAGGATGCCGAGACCGAACCCGACGGCAAGCAGCAACGTGCCGCGGCGCCAACGCTGCGCGTCGAGATCGAGCGCGCCGTGCATCGCGACCAGCACGCACGTGGTCAGCACGACGTCGAACATGATCGCGCTGGAGAACAGCGCGAAATAGATCGCGCCGAGCAGGAACAGCGTCGCGTTCTGCGCGAACGGCCGCGCGCCCGCATCGGATCCCGGACGCAAGCGACGCGCCAGGCGCTCGAACAGGAACAGCGATACGAACGTGGCGCCGAGCACGCCCAGGCGCACCGCCCATGCACTCATGCCGGCAACGAGCCAGCCGAGGTTGATCAGCCAGAACAGCAGCGGCGGCTTGTCCGAATACGGCGCGCCGTTCAGATGCGGCACCAGGAAATCGCCGTGCAGGCGCATCTCCCACGCCACCGCGAGATAGCGCGTCTCGTCGATCGGCAGCGCCGGCAGGAACAGCGCGACCGGCAGCAGCAGCAGGAACCAGGGCAGGCGCCAGTCGGACAAGAGGACACGCCAATTGCTTGAATCAGTTTGCATCGTCAAAAATTCCAAATCCGCCGGTGCCCAACATGGCGCGGCGCAAAGCATTCCAAATTCGTTCGCGCTGAGCGTAGCGGCGCGAAGCGTCGCGAAGTCGAAGCGTGCCTGGAGCAACCCTTCGACTTCGCCGCTGCGCGGCTACGCTCAGGGCGAACGGGTCTCTACGCCAGACAGGCGCCGGTCAACCTCTGTCCAACAGCGACTTCAAATCGATCACCGCCGCGTTCGCGCGCGACACGTAATTCGCCATCACCAGCGAATGATTGGCGAAGAAGCCGAACGGGCTGCCGTTGAGGATCATCGGGCTGTGCACCGGCTTCTGCGATTCCTCCAACTCGCGGATCACCTGCTTGAGGCTCACCACGGCGTTCTTGCGTTGCAGGATCGGCGCGAAATCCGCTTGCACGGCCTTGAGCTGTTCGAGCAAGGCCCAGGTGTAGCCGCGTGATTCGTAGAACACGTCGTCGATCTGGTTCCACGGCGTCTTCACCGTCTGCTGCACCGTACCCTTTGGCGCATTCGTTGCGGACGGATCCACCGGCGCGTCGCCTTCGAGCTGCAGCTGACCGACGCTGGCGGACAGCCGCTGCGACAGGCTGCCCAGGCGCGACGACACGGTGTCCAGATAGTCGGCCAGGCTGTCTGCGCGCGCGTAGAACTGCGCACCGTTCGTGTCGTTCTTGCCGAGCCGCGCGAGATAGCCGTCGACGTGCGCGATCGCCTTGCGGTACTGCCCTTCGGAACTCGGCAGCAGCCAGCGGTCGTTCGGACTGGAGAACAACGGATCGGCCTCCTTCAGATCGACGTCTTCCTCGGACTGCGACTGCGAGCGCGAGAACTTGTTGCGCATCTCGCGCGCCAGGTCGCGCGTCGCGGTGAGCACGCCGAACTCCCAGTTCGGCACGTTGTCCATCAGCACGCCGGGCGGGAACTTGTCGTTCGACAGATAGCCGCCGCGCTTGTCGAGCAGCGTTTGCGCGCATTGCATCAGCGTGCTCGTCACGGCCGTGCCGACGACCGGCTGCTGCTGGTGCACGGCGGCGTGGTCGCGCGCCGCGGCGTTGACGTCGAACAGCTCCGGCTCGTAGCTCCACCACCACATCAGGCCGAGCACGATCAGCGCGTACGCCACGAGCACCGCACCGACGCCGCGCACGATCCAGCGCGTACGCGTTTCGCTGAAACGGCTGATGATGGCCATGGGCATACCTTTCGGAATCCAGCGCGACGGGTGCGCATTGTGCCGCATGCGCTGCCGCGCCGCACGTGCGGGATTTCCTAGCGCGCGGCGCTGGCGCTACACTGCCGGCGCAATCCCGTTTCGATCTGTGCGCTCGCATGCTCGCCCTGCCCGGCCACCCGTTGCTCGACAAGACCGCCCTGATCGGCGGCTGCGCGCGCCTGCCGTTGCGTTGCGATGCGGCGCGCCTGCGCGCCGAAGTGGCCGCGCTGCCGGCGACGTTGTGGGGTACGCGCGGCGGCCGCGTCGGCGTGCACAACGCGGCCCAGGCAATCTTCCTGCGCGGGCACGCGCCGGCCGAGGGCAACCTGCCGATCGAGCCGCGCGAGCCGCTGGCGCAGCTGCCCTACGTGCGCGAGATCATCACGACGCTGATTCCCGCGCCGCCGCTGCGCTGCCTGCTCGCGCTGCTGCCGCCGGGCGCGGTGATCGCTCCGCACATCGACCAGGCCGACTATTTTTCCAAGACCGTGCGCATCCACGTGCCGGTCGTCACGCACGCGCAGATGTGGATGTACTGCGGCGGACGCAGCTATCGCATGGCCGAAGGCGAGATATGGGCGCTCAACAACAGCGCCATGCACGGTGTGTGGAATGCCGGTGAGCAGCCGCGCACGCACCTGATCTGCGACTTCCTCGGGTCGGACGCGCTGTTCGACCTGCTAGCGCGCGCCGAGCGCGACCTCGGCGTGGACGACGCCGCGGTAAGCGAGCGCCTGTTCGGCGCGGCAGCACCCGCCCGCTCGGCGATGTGAATGATCGCGACCGAGCGTTTCGTCTTCGTCCATCTGCACAAGTCCGGCGGCAGCTTCGTCAACGAATTCCTGTTGCGGTTCTTCAGCGACGCGCGCACGTTCGGCTATCACTTGCCGCTGCGGCTGCTGCCGCCCGAATTGCACGCACTGCCGGTGCTCGGCTTCGTGCGCAGTCCGTGGAGCTACTACGTGTCGTGGTATGCATTCCAGTCACAGCGCCCGCACCCGAATGCGCTGTTCCGCTGCGTCAGCGACGACGGCACGCTCGATTTCCGCGCCAGCGTGCGCAACCTGCTGTTGCTCGGCGAGGATTCCGCCCGGCTCGAGCGCCTGCTCGCGCTGCTGCCCGACCGCTACGCGGCGCAGGGTTTCGGCCTGAACCTGCCGGGCTTCGCGTTGGCGCCGATCCGCGGCAGCGGACTGGGTTTTTACAGTTTTCTATTTCGCTACATGTATACCGGCGGCGCGAGCGAACCCTGGATCGGCCGCTGCGAGACGCTGCGCGCGGACCTGCGCGCGTTTCTCGAACGCGTCGGCGTGACGCTCGATGCGCCGGCGCGCGAGTTCATCGACCAAGCGAGCCCACGCAACGCGTCGCAGCATGGCGACTGGCGCGGCTATTACGATGCGGAGTTGGCGCGCCTGGTGGCGCAGCGTGATGCCGAGGTTGTCGAGACCTTCGAGTATCGGTTCGACGCATAGAATCCGTTCGCGCTGAGCGTAGGCGCGAAGCGCCGAAGTCGAAGCGTCACCCAGGACGCTTCGACTTCGCTGGCTACGCCAGCTACGCTCAGCGCGAACGGATTTGCTCGGCACCGCGCGAAGTCGGCTCGGTCGCCGCGTCAGCTCTGCGCAAACCTCTCCGCCCGCTCAATCAGCGGCGCCAGCCGCGGCAGCACCGTTTCGATCTGCGCCGCATGCCTGCGCCACTTGTCCTTCGCCGGTGCGGTAAGCGTGTGCTGCGACGGCGGCAGGGTCGCGTCGAGCGGGCGATCCCAGCGCAGGCCGAGCGCGTCGCACAGGCGGCGGATTTCCGCGTTCGGATCGGCCAGCAGCGCGTCGTAGCGCGCCACCGTCACGCGCTCACGCGGCAGCGCCTCCAGATCGTCGAGCAGGATCTGCGTCGTCGCCGCCCATTGCGCGGCGACGATCTCGATCGGCGGCTTGCCGGCGAGTTCGCGCCAGCCGGGCACCAGCAGCAGCGACCACGCCGGTCCGCTCCAGCCGGGCAGTTCGGGATAGGTGACGAAGCGCCCGGATGCCCAGGCGTCGAGCATGCTGGCGAGCGTCTCGCGCACGTCGCGGTACAGGTATACAAAGTGCGCTTGTGGAAACACGCCGAGGAGGAACGGCACGCGCAGCGCATTTTTCGGCGTCTTTTCCAGCAGCCGCACCGGCGGGGCCGGCGGCGGCTTGCCGTCGCGGTCGATCAGGCGGCGCGCGAAGCGGTCACGCAATGCAGTCGCGACTTGTGCCGTCGCCGCGGTCGCGTCGAGCCGGTTCGAAGCGTGGTCGTGCGCGCCAATATTGAGCTGCGGCATGCCTTCGATCAGCGCATGGCTTTCGCCGCCGATCGTGTACACGCCCGGCGCCTGCGCCAGCGTTTCGAACAACAGGCTCGAGCCCGAGCGCGGCGGCGAGACGATGAACACCGGCTGCTCGAACGCATCGGCCGCATTCACCGCCGCGCCGGGCGCCGGCACGCCCTGGCGGTATTCGTCGCCGCGCGCCGGCATCGGCCGATCGGCCAGCGCCACGCGCAGCACCATCAGCGTGATCGCCTGCAGGAACACAGCGTTGTTGCGCAGCTGCACGCGATCCGAATATTGCTGCAACTGGCCGCTGAATTCGTCCAGCCGCGCGCGGTACTGCGGCCAGCCCTCGCGCGACTCGCCGAAGCGCGCCCACAGCGCATGCCAGTCGCGGATGAACAGCGAGCACAGCTGATTGGTGCCCGCCACCTGCGGATGCGGCACCACGTCACCGAGCAGGAAATCGACGTGCGCACGGACTTCCCACGGCGTCATCACGGTGGGAACGTTGACCGATTCGAATTCGATCGCCGCCGCGTCGCCCGGCGCGACCGGCACCGGCTGCGTGCGCCAACCCGGCGCCGGCGCCTGCGGCGACGAGCCGCGGTCGACGTGTTGCCAGAAGCGCACGCCGCCGACCGTGTCGGCGACCAGGTGGATGCGCTCGTCCTCGGCGGCGTTGATGACGTTGTGCAGGCGCCAGGTGTCGAAGATCCAGCACTCGCCGGGCTTCATGTTCAATTCGGCTTCGCCGCAGATGAAGCGCACCGTGGGTTGCGTCACGATCGGCACGTGCACGCGCATGCGTTCGCGCCAGTAGTAGTTCGTGTCGACGTGCGCGGTGACCTCGGCATTGCCGGACAGGCGCATCAGGCGCGAGCGTCCCCACACCGCGCCGATCGTGCCGAGCGCGTGCAACAGATAGGGACAGCGCAGCAGCAGCGGCGTCGGCCGCATCGGGCCCACGATCGCATTGCTTTCCGGGTCGCCGTGCGCCGCGATCAACGGCAGCGCCGAGTTGCCGGCGAAGCCCTCCGGATGCGGCATCCAGGCGTCCTCGCCGAGCGCGCGGATTTCCGCCGCGAGCGCGGCGGCGTCGAATTGCAGCGGGAGCTGGATGAAGGGGACGGGGAGCTTCATGCGATCGCTTGGGTTTGGATGCCGACATTACCCACTGCGTCATTCCCGCGAAAGCGGGAATCCAGTTTGATCGTGCTTGCAAAAACCTTCACTGCCAGACCTCAGATCACAATGGATTCACGCTTTCGCGGGAATGACGGCAATTGGTGGCCTTATCGGCATGCGCCGCGGAACGGGCTCAGGTCTCACTCCGCACGATAAATCTCCGCCCCCGCCTCGCGGAATTCCTTGGCCTTGTCCTGCATACCGCGCGCGAGCGCTTCGGCTTCTTCGACGCCGTGCTCCTTCGCGTAGTCGCGCACGTCCTGCGTGATCTTCATCGAGCAAAAATGCGGGCCGCACATCGAGCAGAAGTGCGCATGCTTGGCAGCCTCTTTGGGCAGCGTCTCGTCGTGGAATTCCTGCGCCTTTTCCGGATCGAGGCCGAGGTTGAACTGATCCTGCCAGCGGAATTCGAAGCGTGCCTTCGACAACGCGTTGTCGCGCGCTTGCGCGCCGGGATGACCCTTGGCCAGATCGGCCGCATGCGCGGCGATCTTGTAGGCGACGATGCCGTCGCGCACATCCTGCTTGTTCGGCAGACCCAGATGTTCCTTGGGCGTGACGTAACACAGCATCGCCGTGCCGAACCAGCCGATCAGCGCGGCGCCAATGGCGCTCGTGATGTGGTCGTAGCCGGGCGCGATGTCGGTGGTCAGCGGTCCCAAGGTATAGAAGGGCGCTTCATGGCAGACGCGCAGCTGGCGTTCCATGTTTTCCTTGATCAGCTGCATCGGTACATGACCGGGGCCTTCGATCATGGTCTGCACGTCGTGCTTCCAGGCGATCTGCGTGAGCTCGCCGAGCGTGTCGAGTTCGGCGAACTGCGCCGCGTCGTTCGCATCCGCGATCGAACCCGGGCGCAGCCCGTCGCCGAGCGAGAACGCGACGTCGTAGGCTTTCATGATCTCGCAGATCTCCTCGAAGCGTTCATACAGGAACGATTCGCGGTGATGCGCCAGGCACCACTTGGCCATGATCGAACCGCCGCGCGACACGATGCCGGTCACGCGTTTGGCCGTGAGCGGGATGTACGGCAGGCGCACGCCGGCGTGGATCGTGAAATAGTCCACGCCTTGCTCGGCCTGTTCGATCAATGTGTCGCGGAAGATTTCCCAGGTCAGCTCCTCGGCCTTGCCGTCGACTTTTTCCAGCGCCTGATAGATCGGCACCGTGCCGATCGGCACCGGCGAATTGCGGATGATCCACTCGCGCGTCTCGTGGATGTGCTTGCCGGTCGACAGGTCCATCACCGTGTCGCCGCCCCAGCGGATCGCCCAGACCATCTTCTCGACTTCCTCGGCGATCGAACTCGTCACCGCGGAGTTGCCGATGTTCGCGTTGATCTTGGTCAGGAAGTTGCGGCCGATGATCATCGGCTCGGATTCCGGATGGTTGATGTTGCACGGGATGATCGCGCGGCCGCGCGCGACTTCGCTGCGCACGAATTCCGGCGTGATGATTTTCGGGATGGCCGCGCCGTGGTGCTGGCCGGCGTGTTGCGCCAGCAGTGCCGGGTCGCGCAAGGAATCGAGCTTCTGGTTCTCGCGGATCGCGATGTATTCCATTTCCGGCGTGACGATGCCGCGCCGTGCGTAGTGCATCTGCGATACATTCGCTCCCGCTTTCGCCCGGCGCGGTTGGGCGGTGTGCGGAAAGCGCACGGCGGCGAGCTTCGCATCGGCCGCGCGCTTGCGCCCGAACTCGGAGCTCAGTCCTGGCAGCTGCTCGCTGTCACCACGCTCCTCGATCCAGCGCGCGCGCAGCGGCGCCAGTCCGGCGACGAGATCGATGCGCACTTGTGGATCTGTATACGGACCCGAGGTGTCGTACAAGGCAAGCGGCGCGTTCTTCTCCGCCCCGAACACGAGCGGCGTGTCGGACAGCGCCACTTCGCGCATCGGCACACGCAGATCGACGCGGCTGCCGGCGACGTGGATCTTGCGCGAGCCGGGAATCGGCTGCGTCACGCTGGCGGACAACTCGCTGGTTTCGCGGACGAGATCGGACAACAAGGCATTCATGGCGGCATCCTTCAGGTTGCTACGAAGCGAAGGCGCCGCACGCAGCAGGAGCGCTGCGTCACGAAGCTTCCCTACGCCGGAATTAACCGGATCAGGTACGAAGGGTCATTCTCAGCCCGCTTGCGCAAGCACCCCCGCTTCAGGCGTGCATTGAAGCACGATGGCGCGTCGATGGCGAGCGCGGCGCTTGCAAGATCGGCGCGCTGGGCCGGTCTATAGTATGAACGGACGGCAACGCGCGCCGCGGCGGCCGAGACGCCGGCGGCCAGCGCAACGTCTGAGTATCGGGGCTGCTTTTCCGTTGGAGGTGGATCATGTTCCTGAAGTCATTCCCGAACGCGTTGCGCGCGGCACTGCTCGCCTGCGCATCGCTGGCGGCGCAGGCCGCGCCCTCGCCGCTGCCGGACCGCGTCCAGGTGAGCTGGGCGCCGACCGAAAAATTGAGCGAGGTGCGCGACAACCAGATGCAACGCGGCTGGCTGCGCCCGGAAGAATGGATGAAGCAGCTGAGCGACGAATTGCGCAGGCGCGCCGATCGCGTGCTGCCCGCGGGACAGCAGCTGCAGGTGTCGATCAACGACATCAAGCTGGCCGGCGCGTTCGAGCCGTGGCGGCGCGACAACCAGCAGGACATCCGCTTCATGAAGGACATCTACCCGCCGCGCATCGAACTGCACTACAAGCTGCTCGCCGCTGACGGCAGCACGATCCGCGAAGGCGATGCCAAGCTGCGCGACGGCGCCTATCTGCAACGCAGTATCGGCACTTCGACCGATCCGCTGCGCTACGACAAGCGCATGCTGGCGGAGTGGGTGAACAAAGGATTCCGCAACAAGGACTGACGGGTTAGAGCGCAGCGGCTGGCGCCATACGCGGCTTGTCTCTTGAGTCAGGCATTGCCCAAGGCAATGCCTTTCTCCCGCCGACTAGCGTGCGCAGGGTGACTCGTCATTGCAGCGAGGCGCTCTTCAACAGCGGAGCGGGTCAAGCTGGAATCCAGCTCTCGCATTTCGCTCGTCATTCCCGCGTAGGCGGGAATCCAGTTCTTGCCTTCGCTCGTCATTCTCGCGTAGGCGGGAATCCAGTTCTTGCCTTTCGCTCGTCATTCCCGCGTAGGCGGGACTGCGTAGGCAGGATGCCGAAGCGAACATTCGCGCAGCGAATGGCCCGCAGGGCACGCGGGCAGGAGCCCGCGTGTAATCCAGTTCTTGCTTCCCTTTCTTGCAGTGAGTAAGAGCCAAGGCTTCCACTCCTCCTGCGGAGGAGCGGGTAACTCTTTTCTTTACTCGTGTAAAGAAAAGAGTCACCAGAAAAGAAAGCACGTAGTCTGCGCCTTAGAGGAGCTGTTCTGCATGCCTGCCATGGTCCGAATCGTCCCAATCAACCCGGCGGTGCACCGCACTACCGTCGCTTCCAAGTGACATCGTCGACAAAAGACAGAGGCACGCGCATCAAGGCCTTTTCGCTGCCTCGACGAACACGTAATTGGGATCTGCGCAGCCTTTCCGACGTGAGCTGCGTCAAACCTGGGGCGGCTCAGATTCTAAAAGGTGTTTCTTTGGTGACTTTCTTTGCACCAGCAAAGAAAGTCACCCGCTGGCCGCAGGACAGCGGAAGCCCTGGCTTACCCAAGAAAGTTACCCGCTCGCCGCAGGACAGCGGAAGCTTTGGCTCTGACACCAAAAGCGAAGAGCGAGAGCTGGATTCCAGCTTGCGCTGGAATGACGAGCACAATGGCGGGAACGTTGTAAGCGCCGCTCGCAAAAGAGCGACAGCTCAACCAAATGTCAGCGTGGCGCGTAAGCGCGCAGGAACATGTCCACCGTCGCGTTGACGTGATCGTCGATCTCGCGCTGGCTCAGCGCTTCGCCGCAGCCGAACTCCATGCGCGCGTGACACTCGCCCTTGAGCAGGCAGAAGAACTGCGTCGCGGCGCGATGCAGGTCGGTGATCTCGAGCTTGCCCGCCTTCACTTCGTCGCGCAGGAACGATTCGAACGCTTCCTGCGTGCGCTTCGGACCCGCTTCCCAGAACAACTGCGCGAGTTTCGGCGATTGCTGCGCGTTGGCGACCATCGTGCGATGCACGGCGAGCGCTTCCTCGCTCGTGACCAGCGAGAAGAACGCGCGCGCGATCGTCAACAGCTGTTTGCGGATCGGGCCTTTCAGGTCGGCCAGGAAGATTTCCGACGGCATCTGTTCCTGACACACGCACTCGACTGCCGCGATGAACAGCCGCTCCTTGTCCTGGTAGTGGCTGTAGACAGTCAGCTTCGAAACGCCGGCGGCGTTCGCGATCGCGTCCATGCTGGTGCCGTCGAATCCCTGCGTCGTGAACAGACGCTTGGCCGCCTGCAGGATCGCTGCACGCTTCTCGAGGTCTTTCGGCCGGCCCGGGCCGGCGGTCTTGGCAATGGCTATGGACATAATCAAATAGGACGAAAGTAATACTAGACAGTATAGTTTAGTATTGATACTATACCATCAAGTTCATTAATCGCCTATAACTTTAATTCGACTTGGTCCCCACGATTCGAGGATTGTAGCAATGTCAATTCTCCCCCACACGCTGAAAATCGCCGCCGCTGCCGTCGCGCTCGCCGCTGCCGTCTCCCTGTCCGGTTGCAACAGCCACGCAGCCGCACCCGAAGTGCCGCGCAGTGCGCTCGTGGCGCATCCGCAGAACGCCGCCGATATGCACGCGGAGGTCTACTCCGGCGACGTGCATGCGCGCTACGAGAGCCAACTCGGCTTTCGCGTCAACGGCAAGATCAAGGCGCGCCTGGTCGATGTTGGCGCGCACGTGCGTGCCGGACAGGCGCTGGCGGAACTCGATCCGATGGATCTGAAGCTGCAGGCGACCAGCGCGCAAGCCACGCTGTCCTCGGCGCGCGCGAACCGCGACCTGGCGCAGTCCGAATACAACCGTTATCACGCGTTGCTGGAAAAGCATTTCATCAGCCAGACGCAGATCGACACGCAGAACAACACGCTCAAGGCGGCGCAGGCGCAGGTCGCGCAGGCCGAAGCGGCGCTTGCGGTGGCGCAGAACCAGACCGAATACACGATCCTGCGCGCCGACCACGACGGCATGATCACCACGATTCACGCCGAAACCGGCCAGGTCGTGGCACCGGGGCAGCCGGTCGCGACGCTGGCGCGCGACGGCGATCTCGAAGTGGAAATCGCGGTACCGGAAAACCGCATCGCCGACTACGCGCGCGGCATGCCCGCGGTGGTCGAGGCGTGGGCCGATGCCGGACGCCATCTGCAGGGCCATCTGCGCGAAATCAGCCCGGAAGCCGACCGCATGACGCGCACCTACCGCGTGCGCGTCACGCTCGACGCGGGCGATACGCAGCCCAAGCTCGGCCAGACCGCGCGCGTGTATTTCGCCGATGCCGCCGGTGCGGCGCGCCAGCTGATCCCGCTGTCGGCGCTGCATGAAAAAGGCGGCGCGCCGGCCGTGTGGGTGGTCGACGTCAAGACGCACCAGGTGCATCTGGCGCCGGTCGATGTCGCGGCCTACCGCGAACAGGGCGTGCTGCTCGCCGGCGGCGTCGATGCGCAGCAGTGGATCGTCACCGCCGGCGTGCACAAGCTGCGCGACGGCGAGGCGATCAGCCCGGTCGATCCGCAGAACCGCCCGGTCGCGCTGTAATAGTCCACTAATCCACTTTTATAGGTTTTGCTTCGCACGCCGTCTGCGCCCTCCCCTCCCCCGGAGCAGGCGGCGTCGCGGAGCACCTTGATCGCAGCGGGAGTCGTCATGTCTAGCGAAGTCACTGCAGGTGTGCGCAGCGTACTGCGCCTGGAAGGCCTCGTCGTCGCCGTCGTGAGCGCGCTGATGTACGCGAAGTCCGGTTTCGGCTGGGGTACGTTCACGCTGTTCTTCCTCGCGCCGGACCTGTCGTTCCTCGGCTACCTCGCCGGCAACCGCATCGGCGCGCTGAGCTACAACGCGGCGCATTCCTACATCGGCGCGCTGGCCTGTTTCGGTCTCGGCCTGGCATACGTGTCGCCGCCGCTGCAGGTCGCGGGTCTGATCTGGTGCGCGCACATCGGCGCCGATCGCGCGCTCGGCTACGGTCTCAAGCACGCCGACAGCTTCAACCACACCCACCTCGGGCGCATCGGCCGCCGCGCGCCGCCGCCGCTCACCACCTCGGACATCGCCGCATGAACCGCTTCAATCTCTCCGAATGGGCACTGCGCAACCAGTCGCTGCTGCGCTATTTCATCGTCGTGCTGGCCGTGCTCGGCGTGTGGTCGTATCTCGGCCTGGGCCAGTCGGAAGATCCGCCGTTCACGTTCAAGGTGATGGTGGTGCAGACGCGCTGGCCGGGTGCCACCGCCGCGGAAATCACCGAGCAGGTGACCGAGAAGATCGAGAAGAAACTGCAGGAGCTGCCCGATCTCGATTATCTGCGCAGCTATTCGCGCCCCGGTGAATCGATGGTGTTCGTGGTGATCAAAGACTCCATGCCGGCGAGCGCGGTGCCGGACTTCTTCTACCAGGTGCGCAAGAAGATCGGCGACATCCGCTACACGCTGCCCGCCGGCGCGCAGGGGCCGTTCTTCAACGACGAATTCGGCGACACGTTCGGCAACATCTACGCGTTGACCGGCGACGGCTATTCCGACGCGCAGCTGCGCGACTACGCCGAGCGCCTCAAGCTCGAACTGCTGCGCGTGCCGAATGTGGCCAAGGTGGACCTGATCGGCCTGCAGGACGAAAAGATCTACATCGAGGTTTCCAACGCCAAGCTCGCCACGCTCGGCATCAGCTTCGACCAGGTGCAGCGCACGCTCGAAGCGCAGAACGCGATCACGCCGTCCGGCAGCTTCGAGACCGACGCCGACCGCATCTATCTGCGTCCGACCGGCGCGTTCGATTCGGTCGAATCGATCCGCAACATCTCGATCCGCGCGAACGAGCGCCTGTTCCGCCTCGGCGACGTGGCCAACGTGCGCCGCGGCTACACCGATCCGCCGCAGCCGCGCATGCGCTACGCCGGCAAGAACGCACTCGGCATGGCGGTATCGATGCGCGCCGGCGGCGACATCATCCAGCTCGGGCGCGACCTCGACAGCGCCGCCGTGCGCCTGCAGAAGACGCTGCCGGTCGGCCTCGAGTTCGACCGCGTCGCCGATCAGCCGCGTGCGGTGCGTCGTTCGGTCGGCGAGTTCGTCGACACGCTCGCGATCGCGGTGGCGATCGTGCTGCTGGTGAGTTTCTTCTCGCTCGGCCTGCGCACCGGATTGGTGGTCGCGCTGTCGATCCCGCTGGTGCTGGCAATGACGTTCGCGGCGATGAAATATTTCGGCATCGACCTGCACAAGATCTCGCTCGGCGCGCTGGTGCTCGCGCTCGGCCTGCTGGTCGACGACGCGATCATCGCGGTGGAGATGATGGCGATCAAGATGGAACAGGGATACGACCGCGTCAAAGCGGCTGCATTCGCGTACACGTCGACGGCGTTTCCGATGCTCACCGGCACGCTGATCACGGCCGCGGGTTTCCTGCCGATCGCCACGGCAAAGTCCGGCACCGGCGAATACACGCGCTCGATCTTCGAGGTAGTGACGATCGCGCTGCTGATCTCGTGGCTCGCCGCGGTGATCCTGATCCCCTATCTCGGCTACAAGCTGCTGCCCGAACAAGGCGCGCCGCCGAGCCGCTTCGAGAATTGGCTGCGCCTGTGGCGCAAGCGTGCGCTGGCGCGCATGCCGGCAAGCTTGCGCGGCGGCAACACCAAAATCGCCAATGGCCACGCGCACGATCCGTACGCGACGCCGTTCTACCGCCGCTTCCGCGCGCTGGTCGAATGGTGCGTGACGCGGCGCAAGACCGTGATCGCCGCGACCGTCGCGCTGTTCGTGCTGTCGATCGCCGGCTTCGGTCTGGTGCAGCAGCAGTTCTTCCCGGATTCGACGCGGCCCGAACTGATGGTCGACCTGAAGCTCACCGAAGGCGCCTCGCTGACCGCGACCGAGGCGCAGGTGAAAAAGCTCGAGGCCTGGCTCGCCAAGCGGCCGGAGTTGGAGAATTACGTCAGCTATGTCGGCTCCGGCGCGCCGCGCTTCTATCTGCCGCTCGACCAGCAGCTGCCGCAGGCGAGCTTCGCCGAATTCGTGCTGCTTACCAAGGGCAGCGCCGAGCGCGAGCGCCTGCGCAGCGATCTGATCGCGCTGTTCGAGCACGACTTCAGTGAGGTGCGCGCGCGCGTGCTGCGCCTGGAAAACGGTCCGCCGGTCGGCTATCCGGTGCAGTTCCGCGTTTCCGGCGAGGACATCAAGACGGTGCGCGAACTGGCGCGCAAGACCGCCGACGTCGTGCGCCAGAATCCACATGTGCACAATGTCAACCTGGACTGGGAAGAGCCGTCCAAGGCGGTGCGCCTGGCGATCGACCAGGAGCGCGCGCGCGTGCTCGGCGTCAGCTCGCAGGATCTGGCGAATTTCCTGCAAAGCTCGCTGTCCGGCGTGCCGGTGACGTACTACCGCGAACGCGACCAGTTGATCGAAGTGTCGCTGCGCGGACCGGCCGACGAGCGTGCGCGCCTGTCCTTGCTGGAAAGCCTGGCCGTGCCGACGCCGTCGGGACAAAGCGTGCCGCTCAAGCAGATCGCGACCGTCGACTACGGCTTCGAGGAAGGCATCATCTGGCGCCGCAACCGGCTGCCGACGGTGACCGTGCGCGGCGACATCTACGGCGGCATCACGCCGGCCACGGTGACCGCGCAGATCGATCCGCAGCTCGATGCCGTGCGCGCGCAGCTGCCCGCCGGTTACCTGCTGCAGACCGGCGGCGCGGTCGAGGAGAGCGCCAAGGGCCAAGCCTCCGTCAACGCCGGCATGCCGCTGTTCCTGCTGGTCGTGCTGACCGTGCTGATGATCCAGCTGCGCAGCTTCTCGCGCGTGCTGCTGGTGGTGCTGACCGCGCCGCTCGGACTGATCGGCGTCACGCTGTTCCTGCTCGTGTTCAACGTGCCGTTCGGTTTCGTCGCGATGCTCGGCACGATCGCGCTGTTCGGCATGATCATGCGCAACTCGGTGATCCTGATCGACCAGATCGAACAGGACATCGCCGCCGGCCACGAACGCTGGAGCGCGATCGTCGATGCGACCGTTCGGCGCTTTCGTCCCATCGTACTGACCGCGTTGGCTGCGATCCTGGCGATGATCCCGCTGACACGCAGCGCATTTTTCGGACCGATGGCGGTGGCGATCATGGGCGGACTGTTCGTGGCGACGGCCTTGACCTTGCTGTTCCTGCCCGCACTGTATGCGGCGTGGTTCCGTGTGCGAAAGCCGGAAGTGGAGATTCGCGATTCCGGATTCGGGACCAGCGAGCAGCCTTCGGCGCAGTTCGCCGGTGCCTGATCGCGCGCGACGTGAGCTGCGTTCGGCGCGCTTCGGCGCACCCGGCTTTCGTTTCGCCGCTGCTGTGGCGCGATTGCGCGCCACGGCGTGCTGTGAAACGTTTTGATTGCGAAAGGTTTAAATGACTTCCGGCACTTAGTGAAAGCGCCCGGAAGCGGCGATCTTACGATTGCCGGATATTGCGCAAACACCTATCCTTATTGGTCTTTTTTTCCGGCTGGAAACACCGTCATGTCACTCAACATCGAACTCGCACGGCACAACATGATCGAGCAGCAGGTGCGTCCCTGGGACGTGCTGGACAGCCGCGTGCTCGAAGCACTGACCGCGGTGCGGCGCGAGGACTTCGTGCCGCCGGCCTGCCGCAATCTCGCGTTTGCCGACCTGTGCCTGCCGCTGGGTCACGACGAGCTCATGATGAAACCGGTGGTGGAAGGCCGCATCCTGCAGGCGGCATCGCCGACGCGCGCCGAGAGCGTGCTCGAGATCGGCACCGGGAGCGGATTTCTCACCGCGTGTCTGGCGCGGCTCGGCGCAGAAGTGGTGAGCGTGGAATTGCACGCGGATTTCGCCGACAGCGCACGCACGCGGCTGCACGCGGCGAACGTGCGCAACGCCAAGATCGAAGGCGGCGATGCCGTGCGCGGCTTCGATCCGGCGCGGCAGTTCGACGTGATGGTTGTCACTGGCGCGGTGTACGAGTTGCCGCAACACTGGCGCGGCTGGATCAAGCCCGGCGGGCGCATCGTCGCCGTGGTCGGTGCCTCGCCGGTGCAGCGCGCGATGCTGTACACGCAACGCACTGCCGGCTGGGACGAACAGGCGCTGTTCGAAACCGATCTGCCGTATCTCGTCAACGCAGCGCCGCCGCGGCGCTTCGCGCTGTGATGCCTTAAGAATTCAAACAAGGAAAAGTGACAATGTTGATCCGTATCCGACGCAATGCGCTGCTGCTTGCCCTGACCGCCGCCGGCGCCGCCGCGTCGGCGCACGCCGAAGATCTCATTCAGATCTATCAGCAGGCACGCGACGCCGATCCGGCGCTGGCGATCGCCGACGCGACCAAGAACGCGGTCGGCGAAAACGTGCCGGAAGCGCGCGCCGCATTGCTGCCGCAGATCTCGGCCAGTCTCGAGTATCTGCACGTCGACGGCGGCAGCAAGAGCGTGTCGCCGCTGACCGACAGCACCGGCGTGCCGGTGCAGGACCAGGCCGGCAATTTCGTGCTGGTTCCGCAGAACATCACCTCGCGCGACCGCTCGCGCCAGGCGCAGGGCGTGCTGAGTCAATCGCTGTTCAACTGGGGCAACATCTCGCGCCTGCGCGGCGCCCGCCAGACCGCGGCCGCCTCGGTCAGCGACTACGATGCCGCGCTGCAGGACCTCGAAGTACGCACCGCCACCACGTATTTCGGCGTGCTCACCGCGGAAGACCAGTTGCGTTTCGCGCAGGCGAACGAGAAAGCGCTCGCGCGCCAGCTCGACCAGGCCGAACAGCGCTACCAGGTCGGCCTGTCGGCGATCACCGACGTGCACAACGCGCGCGCCAACCACGACTCATCGGTAGCCCAGGTCATCACCGCACAGAACAACCTCGACAACGCTCGCGAAGCCGTCAGCCAGATCACCGGCAAGGAGTTCGGCGATCTGAAGAAGCTGCGCGAGCAGATGCAGCTGACCAAGCCCGAGCCGAGCGACATGGCCGCGTGGGTCGACACCGCGATCAAGCAGAACCCGACGCTGGCGTCGCGTCAGCACTCGCTCGATGCGGCCGAGATCAACATCTCCACGCAGCGTTCCGGACATCTGCCGACGCTGAGCGCCTCGGTCGTGCGTACCGACACGCCGGCATGGGGCAGCAGCACGATCGCCTCCGGCGCCTCGTCCTTCTCTTCGCCGGATACCGCGCTGCGCGCGAACACCACGATCGGCGTGACCTTGAACGTGCCGATCTTCAGCGGCGGACTGGTGCACGCGCAGACGCGCCAGGCCGTGTTCCAGCGCGATGCCGCGCAGGATCAGTTCGAGCTGCAGCGGCGCAGCGTCGTGGCCGGCACGCGCAACGCGTATCGCGCGGTGCTCGCCGGCATCAGCGAAGTGGAAGCGACCAAGCAGGCCGTGGTGTCGGCGCAGAGTTCGCTCGAAGCCACGCAAGCCGGTTTCGAAGTCGGCACGCGCACGATCGTCGACGTGCTGCTCGCGCAGCAGACCCTGTTCCAGGCCCAAAGCGCCTACTCGCAAGCGCGACACGCGTTCGTGATCAGCGGGCTGCAGCTCAAGCAGGCGGCCGGCGTGATCGACGTCAAGGATCTCGAGGCGGTCAACGCGCTGCTCGAGTGACGCGGCAAGACTAGATTTTCACGTCGAAGGGCGCCGGTTTCCGGCGCCTTTTTTTACCCTGTTTTTTCGCGCTGCTGTCGCGCGACGACGGGTGCACGTTGTGCGCGCGGTAAGGTGCGAGGCCGACATCAATCCGCCGCCTTCGCCTCGGCGTCGCCGAGGATCTTCTCGACGATCGCGACCGTGCGCAGCACGCCGCCCTGTTCACGCTCGAACGCGGCGCGGCCCGCGCTGCCGAGGCGGCCACGCAGCGGTGCGTCGCCGAGCAAGCGGGTCAGCGCCGAGGCCAGTTCTTCCGCGTCGGCGACACGCAGCGCTGCGCCGGCGTCGAGCAGGCTCGCAGTGATCTCGACGAAATTGAACGTGTGCGGTCCGACGATCACCGGCACCGACAACGCCGCCGGTTCCAGCACGTTGTGGCCACCGATCGGCGCCAGGCTGCCGCCGACGAACGCGACGTCGGCGGCGGCGTAGAAGCGCAGCAGCTCGCCGAGCGTATCGACCACGAAGCACTGCGTATCGGACGTGGCCACGCTGTCCTCGCTGCGCGTGCGGGTCACGAAGCCGAAGTCGCGGCAGTCCTGCGCGACCTGCTTGAAGCGCTCCGGATGGCGCGGCACGAACAGCAGCAGTGCGTCCGGAAACTGGCGCAACACCGACGCGTGCGCCTTGACCACCTGTTCCTCTTCGCCTTCGTGCGTGCTTGCCGCGATCCATACCGGCCGGCGTGCGCCCCACACCGCGCGCATCGCCTGCGCCTGCTCGACCAGTCCGCCCGGCACGTTCATGTCGTACTTGAGATTGCCGACCACGCCCAGGCGCTCCGGCTCGGCGCCCAGATCGCGCAGACGCTCGGCGTCGGTCATCGATTGCGCGGCGACGTAGCGCGCGCTGGCCAGCGCGCTTTTCGCCAGCGGCCGCACCGGGCCGTAGCCGCGCAGGCTTTTTTCCGACAGCCGCGCGTTCGCCACGATCACCGGGATGCCGCGCGCCTGGCAGGCAAAGAACAGGTTCGGCCAGATCTCGGTTTCCATCACCACCGCCAGGCGCGGTCGCACGCGATCGAGAAAGCGCCGGATCGAGGCCGGCAGATCGTACGGCAGATAGACGTTGAACACGCGCGCGCCGTAGATGCGGCGCACGCGTTCCGAGCCGGTCGGGGTGACCGTGGTGATCACGAACGGCGTGGCGGCGTAGCGCTGCATCAACGCATCGATCAGCGGCAACGCCGCGTTCACCTCGCCCATCGACACGGCGTGGATCCAGATGCTGTCGCGCAACTGCGGATTGGCGAAAAAGCCGAAGCGCTCGCGCCAGCGCACGAAATAGTCCGGATAGCGCAAGCCGCGCACCGCCAGGCGATACAGGATCACCGGCGTGAGCAGGTACATCGTCAGCGTGTAGATGAAGCGGCGCAGGCGCATGGCTAGGGATGCTCTGAACAAGTAGGCATAGGCGGCGTGATGTCCAGAAGGCTCGCAGGTCGTGTCGCGTGGCGCCGTGAAGGCTGGTTGCCTTTACCAGCCGCGCGGCGCGAGCTGCGGGCCTTCTGGGCATCACCCCGGCATTCAAAATCCAAGTGTTGGGCCTATGTCTACTTGTTCAGAGCATCCCCAGGTCGCGGCGGATGGCTACAAAGTATAACTGGCGCGTGCGACTTGCCGCGCATCGAGCGGGCGGCGCGCCGCTCTGGCTACAATGCGAAGGCATGATCGCCTCGCCCCCACCCGACCGCGCATGAGCCTGCTGCACCCGCGCCACTGGCCGTCCTGGCTTGGCCTCGGCGTGATCTGGCTGATCGCGCGACTGCCGTTCCGCGGCTTGATCGTGCTCGGCCGCGCGCTCGGATCCCTGACCCGATTGCTGCCCGGCGAGCGGCGCCACGTCGCCCGGCGCAACATCGAACTGTGTTTTCCCGAACTCGGTGCCGTGGCGCGCGCGCATCTGCTGCGCGATTCGCTTGCCGATCTGGGGCTGATGCTGGTCGAGTTTGCGTTTGCCTGGTTCGGCAGCGCACGCGCGATCGCGCGCGTGCCGGTGGTGTTCGAAGGCTTGCAACACCTCGAGCATTGCCGCGCGCAAGGCCGTGGCGTGTTGCTGGTCGGTGCGCACTTCTCGCACCTGGAGCTGTGCGCGCGGCTGGTGTCGCAGCGAATTCGCATCGCCGGCATGTACCGCGTGATGGACAACCCGGTGTTCGAACGCGCCGTGCTGCGCGCGCGCCTGCGCTACGCCGCGGCGATGTTCACCAAGGACGACATCCGCCGCACGGTGAAGTATCTCAAGGGCGGCGGCACGGTGTGGTACGCGCCCGACCAGGACATGCGCGGCAAGGATGCGGCATTCGTGCCGTTCTTCGGCATCGACGCGGCGACGATCACCGCGACGCATCACCTGGCGCGGCTGTCCGGCGCGGTCGTGATACCGTTCTTCCACCGGCGCAACGACGACGGCAGCGGTTACGTGATCCGGCTCGAGCCGCCGCTGCTAGACTTCCCGAGCGCCGATGCGGCGGCCGACACCGCGCGCGTCAATGCCGTGATCGAGCAGATGGTGCGCGCGGCGCCGACGCAATATCTTTGGGTGCACAAGCGCTTCAAGTCGCGGCCTGCCGGGGATGCGCCGCTGTATTGAGGGCGGGCGAGCGAAGACAACGGTTGCTTAACACGCCGCCGCACGCGGCGCGGCAGGATGTTCGGAGGCGACGCGAGCCGGCGTTGCCAAGCATGGATCGCATCTGCGGCAGCGTGCCGCGCGCGACATTGGGACATGGGGACGACGATGACGTTTCTGCTGATGCTGATCGGTGCGCTGCTCGGCGCGTTCGTCTGCGCCGGAATCTTCGACGAACGCATCGGCTTGAGCGCCGCGCTGATCGGTGCGTTCATCGGCCTGCTGCTGGCGCAACTGACCCGACTGCGTCAGCGCGTGCTCGGCCTGGAGCAAAGCGTGCTGCGCCTGCGCGGTGAGATCGCCGCGCGCAAGCCGGAAGCGGAGGCACCGGCTCCGGCCGCAGCGCCCGTCGCAGCGGCAGGCACGCCGACTGCAACGGCGCCCATCGCGATCACAACGCCGCCACCGCGCGGGATTGCTGCGGACGCACCGACGGCCGCAGCGCCGGCGCCTGCGGAGCCGCCGTCCGCGGCGCCCGAACTGCCGATCGCGGCTCGCGCAGCCACGCCTGCCGTAGCTGCCCCGTCAGCCGCCGCAGCGCCGCCGCGGCCGATCTTCCCGCCGCAGCCTGCGCAGCCAGATGCAGCCAGCGTGCTGATCGAGCGCATCAAGCGCTGGTTCACCGAGGGCAACGTGCCGGTCAAGGTCGGCGTGATCGTGCTGTTCCTCGGCGTCGGCGCGCTGATCAAGTACGCCTTCGACGCGGGTTGGCTGATCGTACCGGTCGAATACAAGCTGGCCGGTATCGCCGCCAGCGCGCTCGGCGCACTCGTGTTCGCGTGGCGCAAGCGCGAGTCGCACCGCGCGTTCGCGCTGAGCCTGCAGGGCGGCGCGATCGGCGTGCTCATTCTCGTCGTGTTCGCCGCCTACCGCCTGTACCACCTGCTGCCCGCCGGCTTCGCGTTCGCACTGCTGGTACTGGTGGTCGCGGCCGCCGGCATGCTCGCCGTGCTGCAGGAAGCGCTCGCGCTCGCGGTGCTGGCGATCGTCGGCGGTTTCCTCGCGCCGATCCTGACCGCGACCGACAGCGGCAATCACGTCGCGCTGTTCAGCTACTACGCGGTGCTCAATACGATGATTTTCGTGATCGCGTGGATTCGCCCGTGGCGCGCGCTGAACCTGCTCGGCTTTGCGTTCACGTTCGGCATCGGCACCGCCTGGGGCGTGCTCAAGTACCGCCCGGAACTGTTTGCCAGCAGCGAGCCGTTCCTTTTGCTATTTTTTGCTTTTTATCTTCTTATACCGCTGGCCTACGCGCGCCGCCTCGCGCCGGAACGGCGCGAGCTGATCGACGGCACGCTGGTGTTCGGCACGCCGCTGGTCGCGTTCGCGCTGCAGGCCTGCCTGCTGCAGCCGGACAAGATGCCGATGGCGTATTCCGCGATCGGCGCGGCAACAATCTACACTGCATTGGCCTGGCTCGAACTACGCCGCCTCGGCTTGCGCCTGCTCGGCGAATCGCACGCGCTGCTCGCGCTCGGCTTTGCCACGCTGGCGGTGCCGCTGGCACTGTCGGCGCGCATGACCTCGAGCACGTGGGCGGTCGAGGGCGCCGCGCTGGTCTGGCTCGGGCTGCGCCAACAGCGGCGCCTGCCGCGTTGGATTGGTTACGGGCTGCAGGCCGCCGCGGGACTGGCCTTGCTCGAAGCCCTCACGCGCAGCGCTGCCGGCGATAGCGCCGTGCTCAACGGCGACTTCATGGGCGGCCTGCTGCTCGCGCTGGCGGGTCTTGCCAGCGCGTTCCTGCTCGGCCGCCGCGACGCCGGCGCGCCGCTCGGCATCGTGCTGTTTCTGTGGGGCTGGATGTGGTGGTGGTTCGCGGCCGGGCGCGACATCGCCCGCTTCGCGCCGCACGAGCTCAGGGCGGACTGGTGGCTCGGCCTGATCGCGTTCAGCGGCGCGCTCGGTGCGGAAGCGTTCGCGCGGCTGCGCTGGCGCGAAAGCGCGTGGCCGGCGCTGACCTTGTTCGCACTGGCGCCGCTGCTGATCCTGTTGACCGCGAACGGCAACCACGGCGCGCTCGAAGGCTGGGGTGCGCTGGCCTGGAGCGCTTGGCTGCTCGCCGCGCTGCGCGCGCTGGCGAACTTGGATGCAGGCGCGCACCGGCTCGCGCCGGCGGCGTACTTTTTATACTTGTGGACAGTGGCGCTGGTGCTGGCGGCGCAGCTTGCGCACGGCGCACAGGATCATCTCGCGCTGGCCGAGGTTTGGGTCGGCCTCGCGACGCTCGCGCCGCTGGCGGCGATGTTCTGGTTCGTGCTGGCACGCAGCGTGTTCGCGCGCTGGCCCGCCGAGCGCGCGGCCGAAGCGCTGCGCTATCCGCTGCTGGTCAGCCTCGCCGGGGTGCTCGGCTGCGGCTGGGTGGTCGGTTTGTTCGTCGAGGGCGAGCCGGCGCCGCTGCCGTACCTGCCGGTGTTCAATCCGGTCGAGCTGTCGCAACTCGGCTTCCTGCTGCTGATGTTGGCCTGGTACCAGCGCGCCTCGGCCGAGGGCACCGCGCAGCTGAGCGCCGAGCTACGCGCGCGCGCGCTTGCCGTCGCCGGCGTGGTGCTGCTCACCGCGATCACGCTGCGCGGCGCGCACTTTCTCGGCGACGTGCCGTGGGACGAGCAATTGTGGACTTCGCCGTTGGCGCAGGCCGCGCTGTCGATCAGCTGGACCGTCGCCGGCATCGCCGCAATGCTGCTCGGCAAGCGCCGCGGCTCGCGCGCGGTCTGGATCGGCGGCAGTGCGTTGATGGGCGTGGTGATCCTCAAGCTGCTGTTGATCGACCGTCAGCATCTGCACGATCTGCCGGCAATCGTCGGCGTATTGATCGTCGGCGTGCTGCTGGTCGGTGTGGGCTATTTTGCGCCGGCTCCGCCGCGCATCCGCGAGGAGAATGCATGAGTCCGCAGCGCGTTGCCGCATTGTTGCTTTGTATATTCGTCGCGCAGCGCGCCGCCGGCGCGGTCGCCGACTACGCCTACGCCTGGCCGCTGCGCGTCGACGGCGACAGCGCGGCGTGGCAGCTCGAACTCACGCCCGAGGTCTACGCCGTGCTCGGTCACGACGACCTGCGCGACCTGGAAGTGGTCAACGCGGCCGGCGAATCCGTCGCGCTCGCGCCGTACCGGCCGCCCGCCGCAAACACGGCGCACGACGCGATCATCGACCTGCCGCTGTTCGCGCTACCGGCAAGCGCCGGCCAGCGCGCGGACGACGCCACGATCCAGTTGCAGGTCGAGCGCGCCGCGGACGGCAAGCTGCGCCGGCTCAGCGCGGACGTCGGCAACGCCGCGCCGGCCACGCGCGGCGACGTGCTGCTCGACGCGAGCGCCGTACACGATCCGCTCACCGCGCTGCGCCTGGACTGGAGCGGTGACGCGTCGGTCAGCGCGCGCTTTGCGCTGGCGGCCAGCGACGACCTGCAGCATTGGCACGATCTGGCCGGCGATGCGACGGTGCTGCGTCTGCGCCAGGAAGGCAACGTGCTGGAGCGGCATGAGGTCGCACTCAACGGTGCGCACGCCAGCTATCTGCGCTTGCGCCGGCTCGACCAGGGCGCGGCGTTGCCCGATCTGAAAGCCGGTGTGCGCGTCGTGACCGCCTCCACGCCGGCGCTGCCGGCACGCCTGTGGCAAGCCGCGATTCTGGACGGCAGCGACACGCGCTATATCGACAAGCGCCCGGCACCCGGCGACGGCACGCATCCGATCGCCTTCCGCTATCACTTGCCGGCGGCGCTGCCCGCATCCGCGCTGAAGCTCGAGCTGGCCGACGACAACTCGGTCGCTGCCGGCAGCGTGCTGGGTACGGACCGCGCGGGCACCAACCCGGTCTGGTCGCAACGCGCGACGTTCGTCGCGTTCCGCTTGCACCAGGGCGACACCAGCGTCGGCAACGACGAGCTCGCACGCGCGCAGGGCAGCGCGCGCACGCGCGACTGGCGCATCGAATTGAACACGGCACTGGAACGCGCACCGGCGCTATCGGTCGCGTACCGGCCGGATCGCTTCGTGTTCTTGACGCAGGGCGCGGGCCCGTATCGCCTGGTCGCCGGCAGCGCCCGCGCACGCCGCGGCGACTATCCCGTCGACGCCGCCCTGGCGTCGCTGCGCGCGCGCCTCGGCGCCGACTGGCAGCCGCCGCTGACGACGTTGGGTGCACGCGAGTTGCTGAGCGGCGACTCCGCACTGGTAGCAAAGCCCGCGACCACACCCGTGCGCAATTGGAAGCAGTGGTTGCTATGGGCAGTGTTGCTTGCGGCGGTGGCCGTCGTCAGCGGATTGGCGTTGAGTCTGTTGCGCAAGCGCTAGCTCTCTTTTGCCGTTCGTCATTCCCGCGTACGCAGGAATCCAGTTCTAGCTTGTGCTCGTCTTGCCAGCGAAAGGTGGAATCCAGTTCTGGCATTTCAGAGCCAAAGCTTCCGCTGTCCTGCGGCCAGCGGGTAACTTTCCTTGCTGGCACAAAGAAAGTCACCAAAGAAATGCCTTTAAGATTCTGAACCGCCACTCAGGAGTTGCTCGGAGATACGGGAATGCAGCGCAGACTTCCATGGACGTATTCGTCGACGAAACTTGTAGGGTCGATCGGCAGAAAGGACATTGTGTACTCACGTGGGCACGCGGAAGGAGCCGCGTGTAATCCAGTTCTTTCTTTGGACTTGTCTTGTCTGGTTGTGTCTCAGAGCCAAGGCTTCCACTCCTCCTGCGGAGGAGCGGGTAACTTCTTTCTTGACTCCGAGCATCCTGCCCTCCGCCCCTCCGGGGCCAGCTCCGCTGTTCGCGCCGCTCCTGCGGCGCAGTACTCGTGTAAAGAAAGAAGTCACCAAGAAAGAAAGCACGTGAAAGCAGAGCGCGCCATGGG
>Ga0157378_10000302_pt1 | contig 47818 bp, 53 predicted proteins | sample M65metaG_FD_115309 | JGI IMG/M metagenome (GOLD analysis project Ga0157378, IMG submission 115309) | Miscanthus rhizosphere microbial communities from Kellogg Biological Station, Michigan, USA - M6-5 metaG | ecosystem: Host-associated > Plants > Roots > Rhizosphere > Soil | place: USA: Michigan... | reverse complement strand
GTAAATGAATCCGCCCGCCATGGCGGCCGCCCCACCCCACCCTCCGGTCCGTTCGACGACGAGGACGTCGGCGCCGACCGACGCCGCCTCGACCGCAGCGGCGGCACCGGCGATGCCGTACCCCGCGATCACGACGTCGGCTTCGAGATCCCAACTCTCGATCTGGTCTGTTGATTTGGGGTAGACGTCGGTATCCATCGGCTAGATCCGCATCGCCGCAGGCGGCTCGCCGACCCACTGGTGGCCCCAGTAGCTGTCGGCGGTGATTTCCTCTGCGGTGTAATACCTTTCGTCCACGCGCATGCCGTCGGTGCCGAACTCGATGTCCCAATCGCCGGGTGCGCGGACGTAGAAGGACACCATCTTGTCGTTGGTGTGGCGGCCCAGCGTCGAGGACAACTGGAAACCCTCCGCGTTGACCCGGTCCAGCGCCTGCCCGACTGCGTCGAGGCTGTCGACTTCGACCATGACGTGGACGAGACCGGGCTTGTCTTGGTTCATTGCGGGACAGATGGCCAGGCTGTGGTGCCGTTCGTTGATGCCGAGGAACCGGACGCGTATCGGGCCGAACTCGGGCGGCGCGGGCACCCGGAATGCGCCGCGCGAGCGGAAGCCCAAGACACCGGTGTAGAAGTCGAACAGGCCGCTTGGATCGATCGCAGGCAGTACCACATGGCCGAGACCCTGATCGCCGGTGACGAACCGCGCCCCGTAGGGTGTGACGACCGGGCTGTGATCGAGCACCGCACCGTGGAACACTTCCAGCGTCGTACCCGCGGGGTCCTCGAACGTGATCACTTCCTCGACCCGGCGCTCGTCTGCCTCGGCGGCCGACAGTTCCTTGAACGCAACACCGGCGGCGTCCAACGTGACCTTGACTTCGTCCAGCGCGGCGTGGTCGCGCACCTCCCATCCGACGGTCAGTACCCGGTCGACGTCGCCGGGGGCCACGATGATGCGGGCCGCGCGCTCGTCCATCCGCAGGTACAGCGCCGACGGGTCGGAACCCTTGCCCTCGGCGAATCCCAGGACACCGAAGGCGAACTGACGCCACCGGTCCATGTCGCTGGCCGCAACGGTGATGTAGCCGAGGCTCTTGATAACGGTCATCAGATCAGCGCTCGCAGCGGACCCTCGGGGTCGACCCCGAACGAGCTCAGCGCGGACGCGTGGTAGGGAGTGCCGGGAATGTGAATCGCGTGAGCAAGACCGGCGTGCGCGTCGCGCCAGAAGCGTTGCAGCGGTTTGTCCATCCGCAACGCGTTGCCGCCCGAGCGCGCGAAGATCTGGTCGACCGCTGTGACAGCGCGCCACGCGGCGCGCACCTGCGTCCGGCGACCTGCGGCGCGGTCCTCGAACGACACTTCCTTGCCGGAGTCGACGATGTCGTAGATGCGGTCGACGTTGGCCAGCAGTTCCTGGCGAGCGGCGTTGATGTCGGCGGCGGCCTCACCGATCGCGTACATGACGTACGGGTCGTCCTTGACAGCGCCGTAGGCTCCGACCCGGTCGCGCTGGTAGTCCAGGTGCGCGCCGAGGGCTCCTTCGGCGATGCCGACCACGGCCGACGTGATTCCCAGTGGGAACATCGTCGACCACGGCATCAGGTACAGCGTCGACGTCATGCCGGCCTTGCGCTGCGCGGTGCCGTCCATCACCTCGGTGGCGTCCATCGTCCGGTAGGTGGGGACGAACGCGTCCTTGACGATGACGTCCTTGGATCCGGTTCCGCGCAGACCGACCACGTTCCACGAGTCTTCGACGATCTCGTAGTCCTTGCGCGGCAGGATCATGTGCAGCATCTGCGGCGGCATCAGCGGCTTGCCGTCGGAATCGCCGAGCATCGCCCCGAGGATGATCCACTCGCATTGGTCGGTTCCCGAGCTGAACTGCCATCGGCCGTTGAAGATGTAGCCGCCATCGACCGGCTTGGCCACCCCCTGCGGTGCGTACGGCGAGGCGACCCAGGTGTCCACGTCGTTGCCCCAGATCTCCTCGGCCACGCGGGGATCGGCGTACGCCAACTGGTAGGGGTGCACACCGACCACACCGTTGATCCACCCCGCAGCAGGGTCGAGCGACGCGGTGGCCATCACGGTTTCGGCGAACTCGCGTGGGTGGACTTCGTAGCCGTTGTACTTGGCGGGCTGCAGCAGCCTGATGTTGCCCGCCGCCTTCATTGCCTTGGTCGTCTGGTCGGTCAACCGGCCGATGGTCTCCGCCTCGGCGGCCTGCTCGCGCAGTTGGCCGGCCATCTCCATCATCCGGTCGATTACCCGCTCGGTCATCGAAGTCTCCTTTGGCTGGAAACCCTGGACTTTAGTCCGGGGAGGAAGCCGATCCCAAGTGGTGCACGCGAGCTCCGACTGGGGATGTCGGTGGTGGCGGTTACGGTGCGGACATGTCGCGGTTTCGGCTGTTGCCGACTATTGACCAGGAGGAAGCCTTGTGGGCGCACTGCCGGGACGCGCGATATGTATGGAATTTGGCGGTGGAGCAGCAACAGCACTGGCAACCGGGCCGCATAACTCCGGGCTATGTAGAGTAGTCGGCGCAGCTGACTGAGGCGCGCGCCGAGTACGCGTGGCTTCGGGCCGGGAGTCAGACGGTGCAGCAGCAGGCGCTGCGGGATTTCACGCAGGCGATGCGGAACTTCTTCGCCGGGACACACCGGCGCCCGACATGGCGCAAAGCCGGTGTGCACGAAGGCTTTCGGCAGGTCGGTTTGAAACCCCATCACATCGAACGGCTGAATCGCCACGTCGGTCGGGTGTGGGTGCCGAAGGTCGGATGGGCCCGGCTCCGCCTGTCGCAACCGGTGCCCGAGGGTGTCAAGTCCTATCGAATTACCCGTGATCGGGCTGGCCGCTGGCATATCGCGTTCGCGCATGTCCCCGACTCGATCTGCGGTCCGAGGGATTGCAGCGTGGTCGGCATTGACCGCGGCGTTGCCGTGTCGGCTGCGCTGTCGACCGGCGAGCTGCTGCATGTACCTGGTTTGACTGCGGGTGAGTCGAAGCGGTTGAAGGTGTTGCAGCAGCGGCTGGGCCGCGGCAAGCGCGGTTCCAATCGCCGCGAGGAGACGAAACGTGCGATCGCGCGACTGAAGGCCCGTCAGAGGGATCGGCGCAAGGACTGGGTCGAGAAGACCACCACCGACCTGGCGCGACGGTTCGAGGTGATCAGGGTCGAGGCTCTTGCCGTGCGGGCGATGACCCGGTCTGCGCGCGGGACCGTCGAGCAACCGGGCACGGGAGTCGCCCAGAAGCGCGGGCTCAACCGCGCAATCATCCGAAGTGGCTGGGGCCAGCTGATCGCACGGCTGCAGCACAAGGCTTTCGGCCGGGTTGAACAGATCCCGGCTGCGTACACGTCGCAACGATGCTCCGCGTGCGGGCACGTCGCACCCGGAAACCGCAAGAGCCAAGCGGTCTTCGAGTGCGAGGCCTGCGATGCTGGCCGGTGCAACGCCGACGTGAACGCTGCACGCAACATCGCCGCCGGACGGGCGGTGACAGCACGGGGAGACCTCGCCGGCGGGCGGTCTGCGAACCGTGAACCTCAACTCTGCCCTCCTGCCGCATAGCAACTGCGTGGGGTTGGAATCCCCTGGCGATGGCCAGGGGAGGACGTCGAGGTCTACCGCAACCGGCGTCATCGGCGCCGCAGCAATCCCGGTCAGCGGAACTAAGGGAGCCATCAAAACTCGATGTGCACGATGTCGGAGACGGGTCCGGACCGGCAGGCCAGGATGAGGCCGGCCTGACGGTCTTCGGGATCGAGTATGTCACTGTGTGCCATGTCGACCTCGCCGGAAACGACGGTGCACACACACGAGCCGCAGCGCCCCTCGCGACATGAGTGGGGCACGTCGATGCCCGCCGCGAGCATCACGTCGACGAGCGTGGACTGGCGCGGCCAACTGATGTGATGCCGACGCCCGTCGAGTTCCACATCGGCGGTGGATTTCAGCGTGTCTTCAGCTATGGACATAGCAAGTCAGTGTGAGGGCGCGGCGGCTGGTGCAGGCGGTGGGCGCCTGATGTCCGGGAAAGTCGACAGTGAACGTCCAGTGACCGGGAAGCGGCGAACGGCGGCCGGCCGACACCACCTACCGTCCCGTTCGTGATCCTTGATGCCGTTGTCGTCGGTGCCGGCTTCGCGGGCCTGTACGCGTTGCACAAGTGGCGCTCGCAGGGGCTCTCGGTGCGGGTGTTCGAGGGGGCACCCGACATTGGCGGCACCTGGTACTTCAACCGCTATGCCGGTGCTCGCTGCGACGTCGAGAGCGTCGACTACTGCTACTCGTTCTCCGATGAACTGCAGCAGGAGTGGAACTGGACCGAGAAGTATGCGACGCAGCCCGAGATCCTGTGCTACCTCAACTGGGTCGCCGACAAACTCGATCTGCGCAGAGACATCACGATCAACACCAAGGTGACGTCGGCCGTGCTCGACGAGCAGACGTTGCGCTGGACGGTGACCACCGACACCGGTGAAACCGTGACCGCGCGGTTCTGCGTGATGGCCACCGGCGCGCTGTCAGCGGCGATCACCCCGAAGTTCAACGGGCTGCAGACATTCGAGGGCGAGCTGTATCACACCGCCCACTGGCCACACGAAGACGTCGACTTCGCAGGCAAGCGGGTCGGCGTCATCGGCACCGGATCGTCAGGGATTCAGTCGATCCCGATCGTCGCTGAACAGGCAGTGCAACTCTACGTGTTCCAGCGGACCCCCAATTACAGCGTTCCGGCGGGTAACAAGCCGCTGACTCCCGAAGACATCGCGGATATCAAGGCGAATTACGCTGAACGCCGGCGGTTGTCGTGGCGCAGCGGCGGCGGCTCGCCACATATCGCCCACCCGAACAGGACGATGGACGTCTCGCCGGAGGAACGCCGCCAGGCGTTCGAAAACCGTTGGCAGTTGGGCGGCGTGCTGTTCGCCAAGACCTTCCCAGACCAAATGGTCGACCCTGTGGCCAACGAGGAAGCCAGGAAGTTCTACGAGGAGAAGATCCGCGCACTGATCGACGATCCGCAAGTCGCCGACATGTTGATCCCTGACGACCATCCGATCGGCACCAAACGGATCTGCACCGACAGCAATTACTTTCAGATATTCAACAGGCCAAACGTGGAACTGATCAGCGTGCGCAAGACGCCGATCCAGTCGATCGACGCCACCGGGATCAACACCACGGACGCGCACTTCGACCTCGACGTGATCGTGCTGGCTACCGGTTTCGACGCGATGACGGGAGCACTCTCCAAAATCGACATCGTCGGCCGAGGTGGACAGGCGCTGCGCGACGACTGGAGGCACGGTCCGCGCACCTATCTGGGCCTTGGGGTCGACGGGTTCCCCAACCTGTTCATCGTGTCGGGTCCTGGCGCTCCGGCGGTGCTGGCCAATATGGTGCTGCACGCCGAGGCCCACGTGAACTGGATCGCGGACTGCATCGACCATCTCGACAAGCACGGCTACGCGGGTATCGAGGCCCGGTTGGAGGCGGTGAACCTCTGGATCGCCGAATGCGCGGCGCGGGCCGAGGCTACCCTGTTTCCGAAGGCCGATTCGTGGTACATGGGCGCGAATGTTCCTGGTAAACCGAGGGTATTCATGTTGTTCGTCAGCGGATTCGCGGTCTACAACGATATCTGTGCCGAGGTCGCGGCGGCCGGCTATTCCGGTTTCGAACTGATCAAGGCACCCTGATGTCCGGACTGATTGACAAGGTCGTGGTGGTCACTGGTGCCGCCAGAGGGATGGGACGCGTGCACTGTGAGCGGTTCGCCGACGAAGGTGCCGATGTGATCGCGATCGACGTGCCCGCGGCGGCCGACGAATTGCGCGACACTGCAGCCGAAGTGGAGAAGCGGGGCAGGCGCTGCGTGGCGGGGTTGGCCGACGTCGCTGATCTCGAGGCGATGTCCGCGGTGGTCGACGCGGCTGTCGCCGACCTCGGCCGCCTCGATGTCATCGTGGCCGATGCGGGCATCTATCCCGCCGGTGCGCCGACGTGGGAGCTGACCGAGGAGGTTGGCGCCGCACGCTCGATGTCAACCTGACCGGGGTGTGGCACACCGTGAACGCGGGTCTGACGCACTTCGGTGACCATGGCGGTGCGATCATCATCATCAGTTCCACCAACGGATTACGGGGTACCGCGAACACCGCGCACTACACCTCGTCCAAGCATGCCGTGGTCGGTCTGGCCCGAACATTGGCCAACGAATTGGGCGAGCAGGGGACCCGGGTCAACACTGTTCATCCCGGTGCAGTCGCGACCACGATGATCCTCAACGAGACGACGTTGAAGCAGTTGCGACCAGATCTCGAGAGGCCCACCGTCGACGACGCCGCGGCGATGCTGACAGCACGCCATCTGCTGCCGGTGCCATGGGTCGAACCGGTCGACGTCGCAAACGCCGTGGTGTTCCTGGCCTCCGACGAGGCCCGCTACATCACCGGCACCCAACTCGTCGTCGACGCGGGCCTGCTGGGGAGGGCATGATGGGCGACCGGCTGAAAGGAAAAGTCGCCCTGATCACAGGCGCTGCAAGGGGGATCGGGCGTGCGCAGGCGGTGCGTTTCGCGCAGGAGGGTGCCGACATCATCGCGCTCGATGTCTGCGGTCCTGTCGACACCGTCATCGTTCCGCCCGCCACGCTGGCCGACCTCGACGAGACGGTCAGGTTGGTCGCCGAAGCGGGTGGACGGATCGTCGGCGAGGTCGTCGACGTCCGTGACACAGACGAGGTGCAGGCCGCGACCGACCGCGGTGTCGAGCAGCTGGGCGCGCTCGACGTCGTCTGCGCGACAGCGGGGATCACGTCGCGCGCCATGGCCGTTGATCTCAGCCAGAACGCTTGGCAGACAATGCTTGACGTCAACTTGACCGGCGTATGGGCAACGTGCCGCGCAACGGCGCCGCACCTCATCGATCGGGGCGCCGGTTCGATCATTCTGACGAGTTCCATCGCGGGTCTGCGCGGGTTGGTGGGGGTGGCGCACTACACCGCAGCGAAGCACGGCGTCGTCGGTCTCATGCGCAGCCTCGCCAAAGAGCTTGCACCCCATAATATCCGCGTCAACACGGTGCATCCGACAAACGTTGACACGCCGATGATCCAGAACGGCCATGTCCGGCGCGCGTTCCGGCCGGACCTCAAGCATGTCACCCACGAGCAGTTCGCCGACGCGGCCCGTTCGATGAACATGCTCGCGATCCCATGGGTCGAACCGGTCGACGTCGCCAATGCGTGCCTGTTCCTCGCCTCCGATGAGGCACGCTACATCACCTCGGTCACGCTGCCGGTCGACGCGGGCAGCACCCAGCGCTGAACCCTATTCGCGCATCAAGAAAGACAGCACGGTGTCTTCGAACGCCTGCTTGGCCTCGATCATCGCCCAGTGCCCGCAATTGGGGAACACGTGAAGTTCGGCGTTGGGAATGGTGCGCATCGGGATCAGCGCCATGTCCAGCGGGCTGACGCGGTCGTCGCGCCCCCACGTCAACAGGGTGGGTGCCGCGACCTTGTGCATCATCGCCCACGGCATCGGCGCGTCCGATGCCCGCATCGCCGTCATCATCTGGTCGAACGCCGCCCTGCCGTACATTCGGCGGGCGCTCTCCAGCGTCGGCGGGTCGGTGGCCAGCGCCCACCGCTCCTCGATCAGCTCATCCGTCACCACTGCCGGGTCGTAGACCATCGAGTGCAGCCAGTCGACTAGCCGCTCGCGGCTCGGATTCTCGGTGAACTCCTGTAGAAGCCTGATGCCCTCGCTCGGGCCCGGCGTGAGGATGTTCGTCCCGATTCCGCCGATGGTGACGAGGCGTCGAACGTCGGCAGGCTTACGGATCGCGTAATTGATGCCGACGCCGCCGCCCATCGAATTGCCGATGATGTCAACGGAGTCGAGGCCCAGCGCCTCGACAAAGGTGCCCACGGCACCGTATGCGGTCACCATCGGGTGACCGCCGAAATCGTCGCTCACTCCGAATCCGGGGAATTCCAGAATCAGGCAACGGAAATGCGCGGCGAAGGTCCCGAGAATGCCGCGGAAGTTACGCCAGCCGGTGACACCGGGACCGGAGCCGTGCAGGAGCAGCAGGGGCGTGCCCTCGCCCGCTTCGTGATAGCGCAGGACACCGGCGTCGATCGAAATCTCGCGAAGCGTGCCGTCGTAGGTCAATTCCACTGCCATAGATTGGCATCGTGGCACACGGATTCCATCGGTGGTCCCGGTCAGTGGGCGAGTCATGCTGACGCAATTGAGCTTTCCACGACGAAGGGGCACCCCTTGTGAGGGTGCCCCTTGCGTTTGTGAACGATCTACTTGACGTCGACGTAGATCGTCTTACCGGTGACCGTCGTTTCGAGGCTGTCACCCGGGTTTCCGGAATCAGTGCGGCTGTAGGTCTGGCCGGGCCGCACCGCGACCACAGTGGCCTGATCCAACGGGGTCGCACCGATGCGGTTGACGATCACGTTGTAGCCATCCGCCTGCAGCTGGTTGATGGTGTCCTGGGCGTTACCCGGACCAGTCGGGGCGGCGCCCGCCGGTGCAGCCACGCCGAGAACAGCGGCGGGCAATCCGCCGGCAAGTATGGAAGCGAATCCGAACTTCTTCATTGTTGGTGCCCTCATCTTTTTGTGCTTCTTCATTCGGACGCTGCAGCTACGTTGTCCGACCGACAAGATCAACGCTTTAATTCCATCGGCAGGATTTGATCTGCGGTTGGCAGTAATAAATCTGTTGACGCGTGGGCTTGGTCAGGAAGACGACAACGCGACCGACTGGCATGATCGTCCGATGGTGCTCAGCCATGCCGCATCCGCCACCGTCCACCGGCTGCCCGCGACGCCGCCGACCGTGCACTGGGGCTACTTCGACCCGCGACTGGAGCCCGTGCTGACCGTCTCGTCGGGAGACTTGGTGGCCATCGAGACCCTGACCCACCACGCCGGCGACGCCCCAGACCTGCTGATGGACGCGAGCATCGTCGACGTTTTCGACCGCGTCACCGACCGTGGGCCCGGACCGCATCTGCTCACCGGCCCGATCGCCGTCGACGGTGCCCGCCCCGGCGACGTGCTCCAGGTCGACATCCTCGAGGCCACACCGCAGCTGCCGTACGGCTCCAATCTCGCGGCGCACTGGGGTTTTCTCTACGGCGAGATCCCGGTCGAACGCGTCACGGTCTACGAACTCGACGCGCAGGCCCACCTCGGGCGGGCCCTGTTCGGCTACGACTGGACCGCGACCCCGCTTGCCGACCAGCCCGGCACGATCGTCGAACCCGACAAGGACGCACGACAGCGCGCATTGCCCGGCGTCGTCGTCCCCCTTCGTCCGCATTTCGGCACCATGGGCGTGGCGCCGGAAACCCCACAGCGGGTGTCGTCGGTGCCGCCCGGTGACCACGGTGGCAATGTCGACAACTGGCGTATCGGGGCAGGCGGGACCATGTACTACCCGGTGCAGGTGCCCGGCGCCCTGCTGTCCATCGGTGACCCGCACGTCTCGCAGGGCGACGGCGAAGTCAGCGGCACTGCGCTCGAGGCATCGTTGAACGGCCTGCTGCGCTTCACAATTCGCCGCGACCTGCCGTTCACCATGCCGGTCCTGGAAACCGCCACCGAGTTGCTGGTGCACGGTTTCGGCGACACGCTCGATGGCGCGATGAAGGCCGCGGCACTGCGCGCACACGGCATTCTGCAGGGATATTTCGGGCTTTCGCGGGCAGACGCCTACTCGTTCATGTCCGTCGCGGCCGACTTCACTGTGACGCAGGTGGTGGACCAGCGTCAGGGTGTGCATGGCCGCATCGACAAGCGCTGCTTTCCCCGCTGGATCGGGATACCGGCGTGAGCGGCAACGGGATTCGCTCGTTCACCTTCACTCCTGCCGACGGCGTGCCACCGGCGGTTGCGCCATTCGCTCATGCCACCGCCGCCGGACAGACTCTGTATGTGACCGGCCAGATGCCGACCGACGTCACCGGCGCCGTCGTGGGTGATTACGTTGCGATCCAGACCGATCAGGTGCTGCGCAACCTGATGCGCGTCACCGAGTTGTGCGGCGGGGGACTGGCCGACGTCGTCTCGGTCCGCGCCTTCCTTCTCGACTGGAATGACTACGGCGCCTTCAACGAGGCCTATGCGGCCTGGTTCCCCGACCGGCTGCCGTCGCGCACGTGTGTCGGCGTCACCGGTCTCGCAGTGGGCGCGCTCGTCGAGATCGACTGGGTGTGCTGGCGAAGCGACGGATGGGGGACCACAATCGGGTCATAAGCCCCGCGGGGCCAAAACGACGCCGCGGGTGGGTCCGTCGAGGAGGACACCATGACCATCCTCTACACACTCGCCGCGGCCGGCGCCGCCGGAATCGGCGTGCTCTGGCTCGCATTGCAGAACATCCGGGTCGTCAAGCAATTCGAACGAGGCGTCGTGTACCGGTTCGGGCGCGTCCAGAGCCGCGTTCGCGAACCCGGCCTGACGATGCTGATCCCGATCGTCGATCGCCTGCAGAAGGTGAACTTGCAGATCATCACGTTGCCGGTGCCCGCCCAGGACGGCATCACCCGCGACAACGTGACGGTGCGCGTCGACGCCGTCATCTATTTCAAGGTGGAAGATCCAGTGCGGGCGTCGGTCGACGTGCAGGACTATATGTCCGCGATCGGCCAGGTCGCGCAGACGTCGCTGCGCTCGATCATCGGCAAGAGCAACCTCGACGACCTGCTGTCCAACCGCGAACGGCTCAACCAGGGCCTCGAGCTGCTGATCGACAGCCCGGCGCTGGGCTGGGGCATCCACATCGATCGGGTCGAGATCAAGGACGTCGTGCTGCCCGACTCGATGAAGCGGTCGATCGCCCGGCAGGCCGAGGCCGAGCGTGAGCGGCGTGCCCGCGTGATCACCGCCGACGGCGAACTGCAAGCCTCCGAAAAGCTGGCCCAGGCCGCCGCGGTGATGTCAGTGGAGCCTGCGGCGTTGCAGCTTCGGCTGTTGCAGACCGTGGTCGAGGTCGCGGCCGAAAAGAACTCCACGCTCATCCTCCCGTTCCCGGTCGAGCTGCTGCGATTCCTCGAACGCTCGACACCGGACAAGGACGTCAAGGAGAGTGCGACCAACGGCGAGACGCCGGAACTGACCGCGCGCAAGGTTCCGGACGACGCCCGCGGCATCGCCCTCGACGGGCCGCTCGCCGACAGACGTTCCGGCCAGAACGCCTAGCACCGGCAACCGTTTGGGGCATGATCAGGGCCATGCCCCTTGACGCCACCGTCGTCGGTCGCTGGATCGAGGGCTACTTTGACGCCTTCGCGGCGTGCGCCCGCGGTCAAGGCGACATGGCCTTGTTGCTCGGCCACTTCGGTGTGCCCATGGTGGTCACCAGTGACGAGGGTGTCGTCACGCTGATGACCGACGACGAGGCCGCGGCGGTGATGCAGAGTCAGGTCGACGTGCTGAGGGCGCTCGGCTTCGACCACACCAAGGTGCTCCAGTCGGAAGTGACAGTGCTCAACGGCGCGTCGGCGCTGTATCGGGCATCGCTGTCGCGCCGAAATGCCGACGGTGGCGAAATCGACCGCCCAACGATCACTTATCTCGTCACAGACGATGTCGCCGGACCGCGGATCGTGTTGCTGGCCGCCCACGGTCAATGACTTACAGTGGCGCGCGTTCTGTCGGCGCGGCGGCGTCGAGCGCTGCGGACGTGGTCAGATCCAGGTCGACAACCATGGATTCAAGTGCGGCGCACCAGCTTTCGTAATACGGGCGCTGAGGGTCCTTGGCGATCTCGGCCATCAGCCTGTGGCGAAATTCGTCCCATGGCAGGCCAAGCGTGTCGACGAGGGCGACCGCGATCGCCAACGCGCGTGCCTGCCAAGGCGCTTCGAAGACGAGCTCGCCGTTGTCGCGGGGCAGCGATGCGTCGTCAAGCCCGCTCGTCACAGCCGCTGCACCCCGATCATCGAGTCGCGGGTGACGATCCCTGCGAGCTGTTCCTCTGACATGTCGTCCGTCCCGTCCGGGCGCATCGGCAACACCAGATAACGCGCCTCCGCGCTGGAGTCCCACACCCGGATTTCGACGTCGGCGGGGATGTCCGTACCCATCTCGGCGAGCAGTTTGCGGGGTTCGCGCACCGCACGTGTCCGGTAGGGGGCGGCCTTGTACCACTTCGGCGGCAGCCCCAGGGTGGGCCACGGGTAGCAAGAGCACAGCGTGCAAACCACCAGGTTGTGCACCTTAGGCGTGTTCTCGACAACCACCATGTATTCGCCTTGAAGTCCTTCGAAGCCGAGTTCGGCGATCGCGGCTGTGCCGTCCGCGAGGAGGCGCTCTTTGTAGGCCGAGTCGGACCACGCCCGGGCGACGACTCTAGCGCCGTTCATCGGGCCCAGGCTGTCCTCGAAATTCTGCACGATCTGGTCGAGGGCGTCGATGTCGAGGATGCCCTTTTCGACGAGCACCGACTCGATCGCGGCAACCCGCGCCTCGATCGGCGCGAGTTCGGCGGGGTGATGGTGGTCGGCGGTCATCGCGGATCCTCGAGGTAGCGCTCGAACAGGTCGACATGCATGACCTCGCCGTCGGCTCCGGCCTCGCCCCACAATTCGCGGGGCGTGAACTGCACCGAATAGAGGGGGTCGGCGACTTCTCCACCGCCGTGCGCCGCGATGTCGTCGATGTTGTGGACGCCGTCGAAGCGGACGACGGTGCCACGCTTGCCCTGCACATAGCGCGGCGCGCGGGTGTGTCCGGGCGGGTGCCATGCGCGTACGCGGACCTCGTCGCCGACCGCGTAGCGGGGGGAGGTGTGCGGGGTGAGGTCCTCCGGCAGCACACCGCGATCGGGCCGGGAGAGCGGGAAGCGTCCGCCGGCCCGGCGCTCGAGCTCGTCTTGCGTGGTGAAGCCGGAATCGACGGCCATCGTCGTCGCGCCGGTCAACCAGTGCTCGTAGTACGGCGACGAAAGGTAGTGCTCGGGTGCCATGCGTTCGATCGAATGGCGGAACCGTCCGCCGGGGACTCCCTGCGAAGCGACGAAACCCAACATCACCCGGAAGGCGCGCCGCTCCCAATCCTCGGCGAACAAAGGTTCGCTCGTCTCGTACTCGACTGGGCCGAACCCGTCCAGGCCGCCCAGATCATGAACGCCGTCCACACCGAGAAATCCTACGGCGATCGTCTTGTGAAGATTCGAACTTTTCGTCGCCGCGCCGCGTATCAAGGGTGCACACCAATCGCAGAGGGGGCGATATGCGGGCGCATATCCGTTCGTCCGTCATTTCGGGCATCGCCACGATCGGCATCGGCGCGCTTGCCGTTGCGCCAATGGCGCCACCGCCGGAACCTCACGCACCGCCAATCGTTTCCCGCGACGTACAGCTGACGGCCGCGGGGCCCCTGCTCGGGGCGATCCCACTGGCCTTCATCCGTAATCAGATTCAGTACTGCAGCCTGATCTGCCCGTTCGCCGTGCAGTTGGCTACCACCGTGCCGATCGCCGCAGCGCAGACACCGGTCACGTTCGTGGACGCGCTCGCGTCGACGCGTTCGCCGCTCAAGGCGATCGGCATCGCAGCCGCATCGGTGACCGGTTCGGCGAACGCCGCAATCACACCGCTCATCAACAACGACGTGTTTCTAGTGGTGCCGAAGGCATTTCACGCGCTCGACGTCGCCATCGTGGAGGGTTTCAACGTCGCTGGGGCGGTATTGACACCGGGCGAGTTCATACAGGCGGTCCAGACCGGGCGCGCGAACATCCTCAACGCCCTCAATCAGCCTGTCGGCCCGCCGACGACGCCTACGGGCGCCACAAACATCTTGCAGGTCGTGTCGGTCGCTGCGGTCGATGTCACGACTGCTGTGGCGTTCCAGGCCGGTGAACTGCTGCTCGCGGGCGTGGTGCAGATCGCCGACGCCTCGGCGCAGGAACTGGCTCAAACGGGCCATCCCGCGGCGGCGCTGGCGGCAGGGGTTGCTGAGACGCGCCAAGTGGTCGCCACGGCGAGCGCCCCCGTCGTCTCGGCGGTGAACACCGCGGTGACGAACATTCGCAACTCATTGCACGATCCATTCCCGGCTGCGGCGGCGGTGACATCCCCATCGGCCCGAAGGCTTGCGGTCAAAACCGACGAGCCGAAGAAGTCGGACACCCCCACCACGAAGAAGTCAGCGCAGCCGGCGGTGACGGCCGTATCCGAAAGTCGAAGTAGTAAGCGGGATTCGGATGAGGCTATCTCAACGAGCCTGTCCACTCACGCTGTCGCGAATGTCGAGCATCCGGCCAACAACGAGCACAGGAATCCGGGAAGCACAAGTGACGACCACCGAGGCAACCATCGCCGTGCGAAGGCAAACTAGTCCAGCACTCAGCCGGGTATCGGAAACAAGCCTCTGAACCAGTCAGCCAATGCCTTGTCGCCCGTGAGGCGCAACTGTCCACTCGAAAGCGCGTCGTCGACTGAGCCGTCGGGATTCAGCAGCGAAAGCAGCGTGGTCTGGTCGGTATCGAGGATGAGATCCGAATTCTCTGGATCACCGCGACTGATGTCCAGCCGGCCGTCTTCGATACGGACACGGAAATGTACGTCACCGAAGTACAAGCCGAGCGTCGCACTCTCGCCGTCAGCGGGCGGGTGGAATCGCGTCTTGAGCGACAACATCAGCGAGTCCGGTCCGAGCGGCAAGTCGTAGCGCATCAGCGGGGACTTGTGCACCCACTGAGCCAGCTCGAGGATGATCGGCTCGAGTTCGGCCCCCCAGTCGGTGAGCTCGTAAACCCAGGTGGCTGCCGGTGGTCCGAGGCGACGCCGACGCACCACTCCCGCCTCGCTGAGATCGCGCAGCCGCTGTGTGAGGACGTCGGAACTCGCGCCGTGCAGGCCCGTCAGGAGATCGGTGAAACGCTTCGGGCCCAGCACCAATTCCCGCACCACGAGAAGGGCCCATCGCTCGCCGATGACGTCTAGGGCCTGTGCGATCGCACAGCCGTCCTCATACTTTCGTCTACCTACCACGACAACACCCTACCAGCATAAATCGGTCATACCGACAAGATACTTGGTTTTTCCAAGTATACAGATGTATTGTCCAAGTGTCGGTTTCCCGACAACCAACAAGGAGATGAGGAAATGCCCGTATTCACCATCGATGCGCCTCTCGGAGCAGGCAGGGACGCGAAGCAGAAGATGATGCAAGAGATTCACGATGCGCTCGATGAGGCGTATCGCTTCCCCGACACCCGCGGTTGGCTCCGGGAGTATCCAGCCGAAAACGTTTCCCAGGACGGGCGGGTGCTGGCGGAGCAAGTGCGACCTGTGTGCTCGCTCGAGGTTCCCGAACTGGTCAGCCTCGACGCCAATCGCAAACTGGTGCAAAAGATCGAGAAAGCGATCGGCGAGGCATACACCGGCGTTGCCAACGTCGACGAGGTGCTCGTGCTCATCAACCACTACCCATTGCGCAATGTCGGCTGGCGGCACAGCCTGCAGTCCGACAAGCCGGAGATCGTCGCTGCCGTCGATCAACTGAACGCTAACGCCGAATGAAACCCGAACCGGGGCCGGGAATTTGCGCCCGGTCCCGGCTTGGGCCGTGGACAGACACCCAGGCTGAATCAGTCGGTTGGGTCGTCGACGGTCGCGGGCTGATCCTCGGTCGTCGGCTCCAGAGACAATGCGACGCCGAGGGCCAGGAAGAAGATGATGAAAAGCGGCCCGCCGAGATAGAAGTTCATCGCGCCGCCCGGCGAGATGAAGCTGGCCGGCGGCCCGATGATCGTGATTGTCTCGATCAGCTGCTCGACAGCGAACACCGCGGCGACAATTCCGAGCCACCGTGGGAATCGACCTTCGTTGGCGGCCAATAGGATTGGTCCCGCGACCATGATGTCGGCAACGGTAAGGATCGGCCCCCACATCGCTACGACGTCTGCGAGCGTGCGCGCCGTTGCCGATCCGAGCACGTCGGGGTGTAGCGCCAGTCCTGCGTTGAACCACATCGCGATGAACACCTCGACGAGCACGACGGCCGAACCGATGGTGAAAACATGGGCCGACGGGCCCGCCAGGCGATCACGCGCATAGCCGAGCACCACGACCAACGCCAACAATCCGAACGTGACCAACAGCACCTGCATTCGCATCGCGCCGGAATGCGCATGGACGTGCGAGACGATGTCGTAGCCCGGCCTGTCGATGCCGGGAAGCGTCGGAACGATGAGCAGCGCAGCGGTGAACAGCACCGCAAACGCGATACCAGCGATCATCGGGGTGCGACGATCCATATCGACTCACTGTAGACAATGCGACTATCCACAAGCGGGATTTCATCCACAGGGCGCGTTGCCGTGCCCCCGCGTTCGGCCGAGAGGTCCGACTGCGCGCCTACTTTGACCGCATGCGAACCGAATTGCCCGCCGAGCGACTGCAGCGCCGTCTCGGTGCCGACAGTGAATCGCCTGCCGACGGCGACGGTGAACCCGACACTCCGCTGTCGCGGTGGCTGCCCGAGACGACCAAGCCCGACGGCACCGCCGGCTGGGTCGCGGCAATCAGGGCGGACCCCGGCCGGGCTGGTGCCATTTCGTTGGCGGTCGTCGGCGTCATCGCAGTGCTGGTCACCGTCTTCACGCTGATGCGCGACAAGCCACCGCCGGTAGCGTCGGCCAAACTGCCGCCGGTGGAGATGGTTTCGTCGGCCAGTCCAACCCCGGGACCCGCGCCACCGAACGCTGCCGGACCGGTGGTCGTCAGCGTGGTTGGCCTCGTGCACAAGCCAGGACTTGTCACGTTGGCGCCGGGAGCGCGAATCGCCGACGCGCTCGCCGCGGCAGGCGGCGCACTCGACGGTGCCGATTTGATCGGCCTGAACATGGCGCGGAGAGTCACCGACGGTGAACAGCTCATCGTCGGGATCGCCGCGGCGCCCGGGCAGCCCGCGACGATGGGCAGTTCGATCAGTTCCACCCCTGCCGCGGCCGAGCCGGCGGGCAGCTCTCCTGCAGGTGGAAAGCCTTCCGCGCCAGACGGTTTGGTCGATCTGAATGTGGCATCGGTGGAGGAGTTGGACGCCCTGCCGGGGATTGGCCCTGTAACCGCGGCGGCCATCATCGCCTGGCGTGACGCCAACGGGCGGTTCACCAGCGTCGACCAGCTCGGCGACGTGGACGGCATCGGGCCGGCGCGGCTGGACAAGCTGCGTGACCTCGTCCGTGTATGAAGCCTCGGGATACTGGCATCGCCAGGCTGGATCTGCGGCTGGTCCCGGCAGCTCTCACCAGTTGGGCCGCGACAGCTGCCGGAATCCTATGGCAGACAGGCGGTTCGGTGCTGGTCGTCGTCCTGTCGATCGCCGCGACGGCGGCGGTTGGGCGGTGGGGTAGTGGCCGCCGGGAGGCCGGTCCCAATGTCGGTGCACTCCTCAGCGGTGTCGTCGCGGTGGCGGTGGTCGGCACTGCATTCGCCGTCGCGGTCGGGCTACGCGTTGGTGAACTGCGCCATCATCCGATCGTCGAGCGATACGGCACGGTCGCCACCGTCGTCGTCACGCCGAGCGAGACACCTCGCTCGCTGGGCGGTGGTCGGATGATGTTCCGCGGGTCGCTGCAGCGGATCGACGCGAGTGAAACGTCGGGCAGGGTAGTCGTTTTCACGCGAGCCGTGGAGTTCGGCGAACTGACGGCAGGCCGGCCCGCGAGTTTCCGCGCCCGCATCGGCCGACCGAGCCGACGAGACCTGACCGTCGCAGTGTTATCGGCAACGGATCAGCCGCGGCTGGGCGAAGCCGCGACCATCGACAGGGTCGCGCATGGCATCCGCACTGGCTTCGCGGATGCGGCACGGACCGCGTTGCCCGTCGATCAAGCGGCGATGCTGCCCGCGCTGGTGCTGGGCGACACGTCGACGTTGAATGCGCAGACCGTGGAGGAGTTCCGGACGTCCGGGTTGACTCACTTGACCGCGGTGTCGGGCGCCAACGTGACGGTCGTCTGCGGGGCGGTGTTGATGTCGGCGTCCCTGTTCGGGCCCAGGGTGGCCGTCGCACTGGCCGCGGTCGCGCTGGTGGCGTTCGTCATCGTCGTGCAGCCGTCGGCCAGCGTGCTGCGAGCTGCCGTGATGGGCGCCATCACGCTGCTCGCCGTGGTGTCACACCGGCGCAGGCAGGCCATCCCCGTCTTGTCGGCCAGCGTGATCGTGCTGATGATCGCCGCTCCTGAACTGTCCGTCGACGTTGGATTCGCGCTGTCGGTGGCGGCGACGGCGGCGCTGGTCGTGATCGCACCGGTGTGGTCGCGGCGGCTGGTGGAGCGTGGCTGGCCCAAACCGTTGGCCGACGCGGTCAGCGTCGCGGTCGCCGCTCAGCTGGTCACCGCCCCGCTGGTCGCGGGTATATCGGGGGCGTTCAGCGTGTTGGCGGTTATCGCCAACCTCGCCGTTGCGGCCGTGATCCCGCCGATCACGGTCGTCGGCACGGCGGCCGCCGCCCTGAACCCACTGTGGCCGTCGGGTGCGCAACTGCTGATCCGGTTCACCGGACCCGAGTTGTGGTGGCTGCTGCGGGTGGCGCGGTGGGCCGCAGGTGTGCCGGGTGCATCGATCAGGGTGCCGTCGGGTCTACTCGGCGTGGTGTGTGTCGCCGTCGCAAGCGTCGCCGCGGTGGTGGCGTGGCGGTGGCGAGCCGTCCGCATCGGTGCGGGCCTGGCCGCGATGTGCCTACTCGCGTGGACGCTGTCAGGGCTGTCGGGCGGCCATGACACGATCGTCAGGTGAGCGAAGAGGTCGCGGGCCTACACCTGGTGTTGGGCGACGAGGAACTGCTTATCGAGCGTGCGGTTGCCGCCGTCCTTCGGCAGGCACGCAAGCAGGCCGGCACCGACGACGTCCCGGTGGATCGGATGCGGGCCGGTGAGGTCAGCACCAGCGAGCTGGCCGAACTCCTCAGCCCGTCGCTGTTCGCCGATGAGCGCGTCGTGGTACTCGAAGCCGCCGCGGAGGCCGGAAAAGACGCGGCCGCGCTCATCGCCGACGCCGCCGCCGAACTGCCACCCGGCACCATGCTCGTCGTCGTGCACTCCGGCGGTGGCCGCGCAAAGGCGCTGGCTGATCAACTGAAAAAGCTTGGTGCGCAAGTACATCCATGTGCGCGCATCACGAAGGCTGGTGAACGTGCCGATTTCGTCCGGAAAGAATTCCGGGCGTTGAAGGTCAAGATCACCGACGACACCGTCACCGCTGTGCTCGACGCGGTCGGCTCTGACATTCGCGAATTGGCCGCTGTCTGTTCGCAGTTGGTCGCCGACACCGACGGCACCGTCGACGCCGCCGCGGTTCGGCGCTACCACTCCGGCAAGGCGGAGGTGAAGGGCTTCGACATCGCCGACAAGGCAGTTGTTGGCGACGTCGCAGGCGCGGCGGAGGCGCTGCGCTGGGCGATGATGAGCGGCGAGCCGCAGGTGGTGCTGGCCGATGCGCTGGCCGAGGCCGTGCACACCATCGCAAGGGTTGCGCCGCTGTCCGGCGATCCGTACCGGCTCGCGGCCGAGCTTGGGATGCCGCCGTGGCGGGTGCAGAAGGCGCAGAAACAGGCGCGCCGATGGTCCCGCGGTTCGATTGCCGAGGCCATGCGGCTGGTCGCGACGCTGAACGCTGACGTCAAGGGCGCCGCAGCCGATGCGGACTACGCGCTGGAGGCGGCGGTCAGAAACGTCGCCGAACTTGTGGCGGACTGATCAGATCTTGTTGAACGCGCGAGAGAGCGCCGACTTGCGGTTGGCCGCCTGATTCTTGTGGATCACGCCCTTGCTGGCGGCCTTGTCCAGCTTGCGGCCGGTCGCGACCAGCAACTCGCCGGCCTTCTCCTTGTCGCCCGACTCGACGGCCTCACGGAATCCACGGACCGCCGTGTGAAGCGACGACTTCATCGACTTGTTGCGCAGTCTGCGGCGCTCGTTGGTGCGATTGCGCTTTTCCTGCGACTTGATGTTGGCCACGCGGTAATTCCTTCGAAATCTGAGTTGGGTTACGTAAGTCTCTTCGCGCCGCGCCTCACGGCGGGCAGCGACTGTTCAGGCTACCAGTGCGCTACCCGATCTCCCAAAGCGAGGCCGCCTGGCCTGCCGAAAGGGCACCGCCATTGAACGGCGAAAACGTCACAGTTGGTGCAGCATGTGATGGGTGAGCCTTCGAACCTTGCCAACCGAGACCGCACGGACGACGCGCAGCAACGGGCGGGCGTCCAAACGGTATGACGGCATCTTCGACGGCTACAAGAACGTGGACCGCTATTCGCAGGCCTTCGATGAGATGTTCGACGGCGACGGCAACGTCCGCGGCCCGTACAAGGGCATCTTCGCCGAGCTTGCTCCGTCCGACGCCTCGGAGCTGGCTGCCCGTGCCGATGCGCTCGGCCGCGCTTTCATCGACCAGGGCATCACATTCTCGCTGTCCGGCCAGGAGCGCCCATTTCCGCTGGATCTCGTCCCGCGGGTCATCTCCGCGGCCGAGTGGACGCGGCTCGAGCGGGGCATCACGCAGCGCGTCAAGGCCCTGGAGCACTACCTCGACGACATCTACGGCGAGCAGGAGATCCTGCGTGACGGCGTCATCCCGCGCCGGCTCATCACCTCGTGCGAGCACTTCCACCGCGAGGCCGCGGGCATCGTGCCACCCAACGGTGTGCGCATCCACGTCGCGGGCATCGACCTGATCCGCGACGCCAAGGGTGACTTCCGAGTGCTCGAGGACAACCTGCGCTCACCGTCGGGCGTCTCGTACGTGATGGAGAACCGCCGCACGATGGCGCGCGTCTTCCCGAACCTGTTCGCGACGCATCGGGTGCGCGCGGTCGGCGACTACTCGTCACACCTGCTGCGCGCGTTGCGCAACGCGGCGGCCAACAACGTCGCCGATCCGACGGTGGTGGTGCTGACGCCCGGGGTCTACAACTCCGCCTACTTCGAGCACTCGCTGCTGGCTCGCCAGATGGGTGTCGAGCTGGTGGAGGGCCGCGACCTGTTTTGCCGCGACAACACCGTCTACATGCGCACCACCGAAGGCGAGCGTCAGGTCGATGTCATCTACCGCCGCATCGACGACGCCTTCCTCGACCCCATGCAGTTCCGGCCTGACTCGGTGCTCGGGGTGGCAGGCCTGCTCAACGCCGCCCGCGCAGGCAACGTCGTGATTTCCAGCGCGGTCGGCAACGGCGTTGGCGACGACAAACTGGTGTACACCTACGTGCCGACGATCATCGAGTACTACCTGGGCGAGAAGCCGCTACTGGCCAACGTCGAAACCTACCGCTGCTGGCTCGACGACGAACGTGAGGAAGTCCTTGACCGGGTCGCCGAGCTCGTGATCAAGCCGGTGGAGGGCTCCGGTGGCTACGGCATCGTGTTCGGCCCGGACGCGTCCGATAAGGAACTGGCCGCGATTACCAAGAAGATCCGCGGCGACCCGCGCGGCTGGATCGCACAGCCCGTCGTGCAGTTGTCCACTGTGCCGACGCAAATCGACGACAAGCTCGCACCCCGCCATGTCGACCTGCGTCCGTTCGCGGTCAACGACGGCGACGAAGTGTGGGTGCTGCCCGGCGGGCTGACCCGGGTCGCGCTGCCCGAGGGCTCGTTGGTGGTCAACTCCAGCCAGGGTGGCGGGTCCAAGGACACCTGGGTGCTTGCGTCGCGTGCCTCGGTCGCCGACCGTGAGCTGGCCGCGGCCGAAGTGGTGCGGTCGCTGCCCAAGGCGGCCAAGGGCACCAAGGCCGACAACGGCTCGGACGGGTCGTCACAGCAGCAGCAACAGCAGCAGTCGCAGGCGGCGCGGCCGGTGACCGGCTCGAGTCAACAGCAACAACAACAACAACAGCAGTAGGCGGTGGTGAACTGATGTTGGCGCGCAACGCTGAATCGCTGTACTGGATCGGCCGCTACGTGGAGCGAGCCGACGACACCGCCCGCATTCTCGACGTGACGGTGCACCAACTGCTCGAGGATTCGAGCGTCGACCCGGACCAGGCGTCGCGCACCCTGCTGCGTGTACTGGGCATCGGGGCGCCCGCGCAGCAGCTCGATGTGTGGTCGTTGACGGACCTGGTCGCGTTCAGTCGCGACACGACGGGCGGCTGCTCGATCGTCGAATCCATCTCGGCCGCGCGGGAAAACGCTCGCGGGGCAAGAGAAGTCACGTCAACCGAGATCTGGGAGTGCCTCAACACCACCTACAATGCGTTGGCCGAACGCGAGCGCGCCGCCAAACGTCTTGGGCCGCATGAGTTCTTGTCCTTTGTCGAGGGGCGCGCCGCTATGTTCGCAGGTCTGGCTGACTCGACGTTGAGCCGCGACGACGGCTACCGGTTCATGGTGTTGGGCCGCGCCATCGAGCGCGTCGACATGACGGTGCGCCTCGTGTTGTCCCGGGTCGGCGACAGCGCTTCCTCGCCGGCGTGGGTGACCCTGCTGCGGTCGGCGGGTGCGCACGACACCTATCTACGCACCTACCGTGGCGTGATGGACGCGGGCAGGGTCGTCGAATTCATGCTCCTGGACCGGCTTTTCCCGCGGTCAATCATCTACTCGCTGCGGCTTGCCGAACACAGTCTTGACGAATTGCTCAACCGTCCGCACAACCGGCTCGGCGCCACCGCGGAGGCACAGCGACTGCTGGGACGGGCCCGCAGCGAACTGGAGTTCCTCCAGCCGGGTGCGCTGCTGGAGTCCCTGGAGAAGAGGTTGGCGGGTCTGCAGAAGACCTGTCACGACGTCGGAGAGGCGCTGGCGGTGCAGTACTTCCATTCGGCACCGTGGGTGGCATGGCATGACGCCGGGCACAACGGTTCGCTGGTCATCGAGGAGGGTGAGGTCTGATATGTGGCGGCTGAGGGTGGTGCATTCGACGGGCTACGCCTACAAGTCGCCGGTGACCGCATCGTTCAACGAGGCAAGGCTGACGCCACGCTCGGACAGCAGGCAGAACGTGATCCTCAACCGCGTCGAAACCGTCCCTGCCACAAGGTCATACCGCTATGTCGACTACTGGGGCACGGCGGTCACCTCGTTCGACCTGCACGCCCCGCACGCCGAGCTCGAGGTCACGTCGAGCTCGGTGGTGGAGACCGACCGCGGCGTCTCGTCGAAGGACGAGAACACCCGAGCCAGCTGGGACGACCTGCACTCCGAGGCCGTGATCGACCGGTTCGATGAGGTGCTCAGCCCGACGCACTACACGCCGCAGAGCAAGCGGATCAGGCGGGTGGGGGAGCGCATCGCCAAGTACCACGATCCGCAGGAAGCCGTCACCGCCGCCGCGAACTGGGTGCACAGCGAACTCAAATACGTCGCAGGCACCACCGGTGTCCACTCGTCCGGACTGGACGCCTTGCGCGAAGGCAAGGGCGTCTGCCAGGACTTCGCGCATTTGACGCTGATCCTGGTGCGCGGCATGGGAATTCCGGCGCGCTACGTGTCGGGTTATCTGCACCCCAACCACAAGGCCGTCGTCGGCGACACGATCGACGGGCAGAGCCATGCGTGGGTGCAGGCGTGGACCGGCGGCTGGTGGCATTTCGACCCCACCAACGACACCGACATCAACGAGCAATACATCAGCGTCGGGGTGGGCCGTGACTACTCCGATGTCGCACCGCTGAAGGGCATTTACTCGGGCGAGGGCTCGACCGACCTGGACGTGGTAGTGGAGATCACGAGGCTGGCTTAACGTCTACCACCTCACCTATACCGCCTCGAACGTTCCTTACCGCTCGACATTTCGGCGATTGTTCGAGCGGTACGGAACGTTCGGCGCAAACCGTTACGGCTTGACACGGCCAAGAGTGCGGTAGCCGGGGTGGACGTGCGGCGTCAGGCCTTGCCGCTCGGCCACAGCCGAGAGCAGCCGACGCAGCGTGTCTCGTTGGTCCGTGTCGAGCCCGGCGGTCATCAGTCTTTCGTGCTGACGCCCCAGCTCGCCGATCTTGCTCACGAGCTTCTTGCCCGACGCGGTGAGGTAAAGCGCATGCAGCCGGCGGTCGTCGGGGTTGCGGCGCCGTTCGACGTAGCCGCGGTCCTCCAGCTCGTCGACGTATGCGACGACCCTGCTCGGCAACAACCCCAGCTGCCCGCTGAGGGCCTGCTGGCTGCGCCCGGGTTCGGACGCGATCGCGCGCAGGATCCCGGCGTGTGGTGGCGTGAGATCGACCGACGCGATCAGGTCGGCGAATACCGAGGCGGAGCGATGGCCGAGTTGGGACAGCAAGAACGCCACATTGTCACCGTCTGTTGAGGCTGCTGACACGCAAAAATCGTATCAGTTGTGAATAATTTATCCGGCAAATCGGTGAATCATCTTGTTCTGATTCAAGATCAGGCATATCGTTCAAAATATGAACGATTCATCGGTGGATGCAAATGGACTCGGTCGGCGACGGCCGCAGGCTGGGCCGCCATTGGCGCCGCTCGCGGCGATCTCCCTGGTGCTGTTGCTCGCCGGACTGGTCGTCGGAGTCGTGCGCGCCGGTGGCGTCATGCCGCTCCCATACGGCTCCGCGACGGAGATCCAGGACTACGTTGCGCGCCATCATGCGGCGGCCGTCGCGCTCGCCGTCGGGACCTTCGGCTCGTCGATACCGCTTGCCATCTACGCGGCCACCGCAAGCGCGCGTCTGCGACAACTCGGCATCACGGCGCCAGGCGCGACGATCGCACTCGCCGGGGGCCTCCTTGCATCGACGGGCCTCGCGTTGTCGAGCCTGACCACGTGGACGCTGTCACGGCCGGAGGTCACCTCCGATGCCGCGTTGGTCCGCGCGCTGTACTACCTCACGTATCTGACGGGCGGCCCATGGCATGTGGTCACGCTCGGCCTGTTGATCGCAGGCATCGCCGTGCCGGGCCTCATCGTCCGATTGATGCCTCTACCGGTCGCGTGGACTGGCCTCGTCATCGCGGGCATCGCCGAACTGACGACCCTGGTGCTGATCTGGCCGGGGCTTTCGCCGCTGCTACCGCTCGCCCGGTTCACCGGCCTGATCTGGCTGATCGTGGCCGGTGCGCTGCTGCCGCTGCGTCGGCTCAACAAGCAGGAGGCGACTGCTCGATCATGAAACTCAGTGTGAGCGTGACGAATTACTCGTGGGCCGATCGTCTCGGCGACCGCCTTGCATCGCTCGCCGGCTTCCTCGATCGCACGGCTGTCGACACGTTGTGGGTGCCCGATCACCTTCTGCAGGCCGACCCCGCGAGTCGGCTCGACGAACCGATGCTCGAGGCGTACACCGCACTGGGATATCTCGCAGCAGTCACATCGCGGATCCGCCTTGGCGCCATGGTCACAGCCGCGACCTTCCGCGCACCCGCGCTGCTGATCAAGTTGGTCACCACGCTCGACGTGTTGTCGTCCGGCCGCGCCTGGCTCGGAATCGGAGCCGGCTACAACGCCGACGAGGCGCACGCCATGGGCTTGTTCTTGCCCGATACCGCCGAGCGGTTCGACCGGATGGCCGAGCTGCTTGCGCTGGCCCGCCGGATGTGGTGCGGCGACGAAACCCCTTTCCGCGGTGAGTATCTGCGGCTCGATCATCCGGTCGGCAGCCCTCGGCCCGGCACGGCGCCGGCGGTGCTGATCGGCGGCGCCGGCGAACGGCGCACGCTGCGACTGGTCGCCGAGTACGGCGACGCGTGTAACTTGTTCGACGTGCCCGACGGTGGCGCGGCGATCCGCAGGCAGCTCGCTGTGCTGGATCGGCACTGCGCCGACGTCGGCAGGCCGCCTGAGCAGATCGAGCGCACGGTGACCACAGCGCTGCAAGCGGGCGATAGATCCGATGATCTGCTCGAAAGATGCTGGACACTAGGCAATCTCGGTGTGCAGCACGTCGTGGTGATCGCGCGTGGACGCCCGTTCACCGACGACGAGCTCGGCAGTGTGGCAGGCGCGGCCGGTCGGCTCGCCGCTTAGTGGGACAGACCGCGGTGCCAGCGCAGTAGGCGGGCCTTGGATCTGCCGATGTCGGGCTCGGCGGCGTCGATGAATCGGCCCAGGCGATCGCGGGTGGACGCGGGCGGCATCTGGTACGTCGTCGCCGTCTCGGCAAACCGGATCAGCCGGCCGGCTTCGCGCACACGCCGGGGTGAATCTCCACGCGGTGCAGGTCATCGCCCAACTCGATCTGCCGGTCGAACTCCGAGGCGGCCAGCGCACGCCACTCGTCCTCTTGGCCCGGTTGGATACCCGGCACATAGTGGGTGAGGATCAGAATGCCGACCCGGGCGCGCGCCGCGGTGGCCGCCGCCTGTTCGACCGACGAATGGTAATCGCAGATGTCGCGGATGCGCTGCATCGGCATCTTCTCGACGAGGTCTTTGCGAATCACGGTGTGCACCAATCCACCGGCACCGGCGGCCAGCGCGTCGAGGCGCTCGCACGGGACGGTGTCACCGGCGAGCACCACCGAGGCGCCGGCGTGTTCGATGCGGAACCCGATCGTCGGGGCGACGGGTCGGTGATCCGTCGGCGCCACCCGGATCGCCACGCCGTCGCGGTCCCACACGATGCCGTCCGTGCACTCATGGACTTCCACCGGCGGTGGTGTGGTCAGGTCGGCGTGATGCGCGATCCGGTAACCGATGTCAAAACCGAAAGTCTTGAACGTGGCGTCGACCACCTCGGCCGTACCGGGCGGCCCGATGATCGGCAGCGGGACCGGGTTCGGATCGAACGTGGTCACCCATCGGGTGATGAGCACGTCGCCCAGGTCGGCGATGTGGTCGCTGTGCAGGTGTGTGAGCAGGAGCGCGGTGAGCGCGTTCGCGCCTGCGCCGACGGCCGTCATGCGCTGTTGCACGCCACGCCCGCAGTCGGCCAAAAAAGTTTGACCGCCGGCCCGCACAAGGGTAGATGGTCCGGCCCTGCGGGCGTCGGGGATGGGACTGCCGGTGCCGAGCAGCGTGACCTCGATCATGACGTCATTCCTACCGGTTTCGGGCACCTCAGAAAGTGAAACCTTCGTTTCAATACAGTATTGAAGGGGACATCGACAGACCCATGTAACGCCTGGAATCGCGGCAATCAACTTCAGATTAAGTTTCAATAGGTCATTTACGACCACGAAACGGACCCGCAACAGAGCGCCCATAGCGTCGGGCCATGACATTCGACTACTCCCGCCTGAGGGCGACCTGTGCCGTCGAGTCGCCCGACAAGGCGATCACGCTGCCGCCCGAGGCCTACGGCAGCGACGATCTGTATGCCGCCGAGGTCGATCGGATCTTCAAGCGGGGTTGGATCCCGTTGTGCAGGGTCGAGCAGGTGCCCACGCCTGGCACCTACTACAGCATCGACATCCTGGGCACCCCGCTGGTGGTCACGCGTGACCGGCACTCCGAGATCCGGGTGCTGTCGCGTAACTGTACGCATCGCTGGATGGAGGTGTGCAGCGGCGCTGGGCAGGCCAACGTTCTGCAATGCCCGTACCACCTGTGGTCGTTCGGCCTGGACGGGCATCTCGCAGGGGCACCGGAGATGAAGATGTCGCCGGGATTCGACCGGAATGCGTATCCGCTCAAGAAGTTTCGCCACGAGGTGTGGAAGGGCTTCGTGATGGTGAACTTCGACGGCCACGCGGAGTCGTTGGCGCGCCGGTACGCGGCTCTCGACCACATCATGGTGGACAACTTCATGGAGTGCTACCACCACATGGGTCCGCACCGCGGGTCGCTGGAGGACCGATTCCCCGCGGCGCTGAGCTACACCGGCGAAGTGGGCGACTACTTCACCACGATGTGGTCGCAGCAGAAGCAGGGCTATCCCGCCGATCCCCCGTTCCTCACCCCCGGCGCCGACACCCTCACCGACCTGCACCGCGACAGGTCGCTGATCTTCATCGCGTATCCGCTGCTGCAAATCGCGATGGGCCCGGCATACATGTACTGGCTCAAGACACTTCCGCTCGGGGCGGGCAAGATCGAACTCCAGCTCGACATCTGCATGTCGCCAGCCTCACTCGTGGCGCCCAACGTCGAGGAGCGCCGCAGCGAGCTTGTCAAGTTGATCTGCGATATCCACCGCGAGGATCTCGATGTGTGCGGCGCGGTGCAGCGCGCCATCCGGTCCGGAGTGACCAGCACCGGCAGGCTGTCGCACCTCGAGCGGCCGCTATGGGAGTTCTACCGCTACCTCGGGCGTGAGCTCGGACTCATCAACTCCACAACGACTCTCGCATCGGCAGGATGACAAAACAAATGGCGACAACCCTGAACGGACGGAGCGCCACCGTCGCTTCCACGGCCCGCGACGTTGCCGACACGCTGGCGGCCAACGGCGTCAGATACGCCGCTATCAGCTTCGTCGACATGCACGGTAAGCCCAAGTGCAAGATGGTACCGCTCGGCCACCTTGCCCAGGCGGCACTGGGATCGGAGATGTTCACCGGCGCGGCGCTGGACGGCGTGCCGCAGGACGTCAACGACGACGAGGTCGCGCCGCATCCCGACCTCGACCATCCGATCGTCATGCCGTTCAACCGCGAGATCGCTTGGTTCCCAGGCGATCTGTGGATCGGCGACACCCCGTTCGAGGCTTGCAGCAGGCAGATCCTCAAACGTGTCACCGCCGACGCGGCAACGCTGGGGTACACGTTCAATCTGGGCATCGAGACCGAGTTCTTCCTGCTCACCGACACCGAGACCCCCGGCCCCGCCAGCCCCGACGACAATCTCGACAAGCCGTGCTACGACCTGCGCACAATGCTGCACAACTATCCGGTGGTCGACGAGATCGTGTCCGCAATGAACGAGCTGGGTTGGGATGTCTACTCGTTCGATCATGAGGACGGCAACGGCCAGTTCGAGACTGACTTCGCCTACACGAACGTGGTGTCCATGTCGGACCGCCTGGTGTTCTTCCGAATGATGGTCGGCGAAATCGCCCGCAGACACGGTCTGTTCGCATCATGGATGCCCAAACCGTTCGCCGACCGCACGGGCAGCGGCGCCCACTACAACATGTCGCTGGCCGACGACTCGGGCACCAACCTCTTTGCGGCGGAAGATGACCCGCGGGGCTGTGGGCTCACCACGCTCGGCTACCAGTTCATCGCCGGTGTGCTGCGGCACGCGCACGCCATCTGCGCGGTCATCGCGCCGACGGTCAACAGCTACAAGCGGCTCGTGAAGCAGGGCAGCATGTCCGGGCTGACGTGGGCGCCGGTGTTCGCGTGCTATGGAGATAACAACCGCACGAACATGCTGCGCATCCCGAAGGGTGGCGGGCGCGTCGAATGCCGCGCCGCCGACAGTGCCAACAACCCCTACCTCGGTGGCGCGCTCATGCTGGCCGCGGGACTCGACGGTATCCGCGAGGGACTCGATCCTGGGGAGCCGAACCGGGACAACCTCTACCGGCTCACCGAACCCGACCTGTTGGCGCGCGGAATCGGTTGGTTACCAAGGTCGCTGGGTGAGGCGATCGATGCTCTCGAGGCCGACCCGCTGGTGCGCTCGGTCTTCGGTGACGCGATGTACGAGTCGTTCGTTGCTGAGAAGCGGGCCGAGTGGGACGGCTACACCGCGCATGTGTCGGAATGGGAGACCGAACGCTACCTGAGGTTCTGGTGACCATGAGCCACCTGTGGGAAGAGCTGACGTCTGCGCAGCTGGCCGACCGCCTGGCCGCTGACCCCGACTGCGTGGCGCTGATACCGGTCGGAGCGACCGAACAACACGGTCCGCATCTTCCAGTCGGCACCGACACCATCATCGCGACGGCGCTCGCCGAAGCGGCGACGGTGGCGGTCGTACTTCCGCCACTCCCATTCGGCGTCAGCTTCTTTCACGGCACCCGGAAGGCGGGCACGGTCGCCTTCTCCGGTGAGGAGACGGCCGCGACGGCGGGACTGGTCGCCGAGACATGTGTGGACTCGGGTTTCCGACGGCTGCTGTTCGTCAACGGTCACGTCGGCAACGCGGCCGCGCTGTGGATCGCGTGCGATCGCTTTCGCCGGGACTTTCCCGACCTACGCGTCGGCGTGGTGCAATGGTGGGATCTGACCCCCGACATCGCGCGGCGGGCGACCGAGGACGCGGCCGACTGGCATGCGAACGCGGCGGAGACGTCGATCATGCTCGTGCTGCGCCCCGAGCTCGTCGACACCGACAAGATGCGCGATGCCGACGATCCCGACCGCACCGAGGGCACCGTCTTCCGTTATGCGGTGCAGCATGTCTCCACCAACAGGGTCACCGGATACCCGTCGCGTGCGTCGAAGTCGATGGGGCTCGAGTTGTGGCGCGACGTCGTCGCCGCGGCACGTGACCTCGTCGAACGCGCTCACAGTGAGAAGCCGCCGGTTGGCTAAGATCCAGGCCATCGGACGACCGCGTAACAACACCGCCACCGCGCCGACGACGTCACCCCGCGCCGACATCGTCAACGCGGCAACCAGGCTGTTCTCCGAAAAGGGCTATGCCCAAACGACGATGAGCGATATCGCCAGGGCGTCGGGTCTGCAGCAGTCCTCGCTGTACTACTGGTTCCGCAACAAGGAACAGCTGTTGCAGGAGACCCTCCTGGTAAACCGGGCGCCACTGAAGTTCATCGCCGACGTCGGTGCCGGCTCGGGTTCGCCCGCGGTCAAGCTGTACCGGCTGCTGCGGTTCGACACCATGCAGCTGGCGCTCTCACCGATCGACTTCAACGAGATCCAGCGCATCGCACATGACCAGCGCACCGAATTCCACCAGTTCTGGACGGATTACGAACGACTGAAGGACTGGGTCGTCGATCTCATCGGCGCGGCGATCAGCGAGGGCAAGTTCATCGAGTGCGACCGCGAAGAGACCGCGGGACTACTGCTCAACTTCGACGAAGGCGCGCAAAAGCGCACCCGGCTGCATACGGATCAGGGCGACAGAGCCGACGAGGCGATCCGGGTCGGCGAGCAGGTCGCCACCATCGCCGTGCGCGGGCTGCTCAAGCGACCGAGCGAAATCAGCCGAATAAGCGCGCAGGCCGCGCAGTTCGACGACGCGGCCATCGCCCTACGCGTGACGCGACCGCAGCCGGACTGACTACTCGCGTCCGGCCGAGATCCAGCTCACGTCATGGAAGCGGTTTCCGGACACCGCGTCTGCCGCGGCATTGAGTGTGTCGAGTTGTGCGGCGGTCAGGTTCACCTTCACCGACGCGAGATTCTCGTCGACGCGGGTGGCGCGCCGAGTGCCGGGTATCGGCGCCGACGCCACGCCGAGCGCGTCGGCGCGGTAGCGCAGCCACGCCAGTGCCACCTGTGCGGGCGTCGCATCCTGCTGGGCGGCCGCCGACTTCACCAGCTCCACCACGGCGAGGTTGGCGTCCAGCGCGCCCTCACTGAATCGCGGCATGTTGCGCCGGAAATCGGTCGACGGAAGATCGGCCGTAGACGTGACCGTGCCCGTCAGGAATCCGCGTCCCAGCGGTGAATACGGCACGAAGCCGACGCCCAGTTCGGCTGCCGTGGGCACGACGTTGCTTTCGACGTCGCGGCTCCAGATCGACCATTCACTCTGCACAGCGGAGATCGGATGGACGGCAACGGCGGCCCGAAGTTCTTCGGCCGTCACCTCCGACAGTCCGAGATGACGGACCTTGCCCGCGGCCACCAACTCGGCCATGGCGCCGACGGTTTCCTCGATCGGCACCGACACATCGCGGCGGTGCATGTAGTACAGGTCGACGAAGTCGGTCTGCAATCGCTGCAGGCTCCCATCGATGCTCTCGCGCACGTACGCGGCATCGCCGCGTGCGGTGAGTGGCGCGCCTGCGGCACGGTCGGCGGGATTCCCGACGATGCCGAATTTGGTGGCAAGTGTGACCTCGTCGCGGCGATCGGCGAGCAGTTTGGAGATCAGCTTCTCGTTGTTTCCGCCGCCATAGACGTTCGCCGTGTCGATGAACGTGACACCGATGTCGATGCAGTGGTTCAGGGTGGCCAGCGACTCGGTGTCGTCGACCTCGCCGTACACGGGCGTCAACGCCATGGCGCCGAAGCCGATTGCGCTGACAGATAATTCGTCGCCCAGCTGGACAGCGGGCACAGAGTTGGCAGTTGTCATCGATCCTCCAAACGGGTCTCCACGAAACTGTATTCCAGCAGGCCCCTACTCGGACTTTCTGTGCCGGAATACCGTTTCGGCCGATATTGCCGGTTTCCGTGCGGAGACGCGCTGCGCCGCTGCGGCCAGCGGCATCAGGCGCATGGCGAAATTGCGGGCAGCGATGCCCGCAGAGGTGGCGGGGATCAGGATCCGCGTCGCGTAGGCCACGGAGTTCTCCTTGGCCGCGCGCTGCGGACGATGCCGGGCCTCGTAGGCGCGCAGACCGGCCGACACGTCGTCACCGAGCGCATCGGCCAAGGTGAACGCCCCCGTCATGGCCAGGCTGGAGCCGTCGCCGAACAACGAGACACACGACGCGGCGTCACCGACGAGGGCGATCCGCCCGCGGGACCACGTCGGCACCTGGATCCTGCTGACCGAGTCGAAGTACAGGTCCTCGGCGAGCCGCACCCGCTCCAGCAGTTCGGGCACCCGCCACCCCGCCCCGGCGTACGCGTCGCACAGCAGGCGCTTGTGCTGGTCGATGTCCTTGTAGTCGAACTGGGGGATTTGCGGTGCGAGGAACATGAATGCCGCGCCCGGGTGGCCACCCGCCGGGTGGATGGCCACGGCTCGACCCGGCGTGTTGTACATGACGAGGTCCGTTCCGGTCTCGCCGTCCAGCGGCAGCGTTGCGACGTAGACCCCGAGGTGCTTGACGAATTCGTCCTCCGGCCCGAACGCCAACGCCCGCACACCCGAGTGCGCACCGTCGGCGCCGACGACGACGTCGAACCGGCGCGCGGGCCCCGAGACGAACTCGGCCGTGACCCCGTCCGCGTCCTGTGCGAGCGCCTGCACCGAGTTGCCGAACTGAAACTCCACCTCGTCCGGTGCCGCATCGCGCAGGATCGTTGCGAGTTCGCCGCGGGACAGCTCGACGTCGCCGGAGTCAGCCCAGGTGGTGCGCATGTTGACGCGACTGATCACTCGTCCGCGGGCGTTGACGACGACCATGTCGCGCACGCACGTGTCGGCGGCGCGGATCCGCGCCATGACCCCCATCCGCTCGGCGACCTCGACTGCCGGTCCACGGACGTCGACCGGGTTGCCGCTGGATCGCATGTCCCGCGCCTGTTCCACGACCGTCACCTCGAGACCCGCCTTGGCCAGCCAATACGCGGCCGTCGCACCGGCGATGCCCGCGCCGGAGATCAATGCCTTCCGCATGCACGCAAGCCTAGTTTCACCAAGTGAAAAATTACAATGAGTGCAGAAAACTTGCAGTTTCGCGATAGGGTCCGGTCATGTCGTCACTGCGTGAGCGCAAGCGCGTCCGCACCCGGCAGGCCCTGATCGACGCCGCCGCGGAGCTGTTCGAGCGCCGCGGGTACGACGGCACCACGATCGCCGACATCGCGGCCGCCGCGGACGTCAGCACCCGCACCTTCTTCTCTTACTTCGCGTCCAAGGAGGAGGTGTTGTTCCCCGACGCCGATGCGCGGGTGAACGCGGCGCTGACCGCGATCGACGAGCGCCGAGCAGGCGAACAGCCGACGCAGGTTCTGTTGCGCGCCTTGGGCGAACTGGGTGACGCCGGCGATGACCTGGTCGGGCCGATGGCAGCGCTGCGACTACGGTTCGTGAGGTCGGTTCCGTCCGTGCGGGGCCGCGGTCTTCAGCGGCAGCTCGACGCGCAAACGGAGATCGCGGCTCGGCTGCACGCCGCGTTCCCCGACGAGCTGGACGAGGTCGAGGCCGCGGCGTTGGTCGGGGCGTTCGTCGGTGCGATCGCGGGCGCCCTCGAGGTGTTGCTCCGCGACGAACACGATCCGGACGTGGTACGGGCACGATTGCAGCGCGCGACGGCCGTCGCGCTGCGGCCGTGGACGTGACGGTGTTGCAACCTGTGAAGTTCTTCCGCGCCGAGCGCGTCGGCCCTAGCCTGTGAAGTAAGTCACGAGCGGGAGGCGTCGATGCGGATCGCAGAAATATTGCGGAACAAAGGTGCGGCGGTGGCGACCATCACCCCCGAGACCTCGGTCGCCGGCCTGCTCACCGAACTGACGGTGCACAACATCGGCGCGATGGTCGTTATGTCCCAGGACGGATTGGTCGGCATCGTGTCGGAGCGCGACGTGGTGCGCAAGCTGCACGAGCTGGGCGCCGAGATCCTCCGTCGGCCGGTGTCGGAGATCATGACCACCGTGGTGGCAACGTGCACGCCCGATGATTCGGTCAACAGCCTCAGCGCGTTGATGACCGAGAAAAGGGTCCGGCACATTCCCGTGGTGGTGAACGGACGGTTGGCAGGCATCGTCAGCATCGGTGACGTGGTGAAGACCCGGATGGAAGAACTCGAGGCTGAGCAGCAGCAGCTGCAGGCCTACATCACCCAGGGTCGCTGAGAGTGCCGGTCGACGTCCACGCTCTCCAGCGGCGCGACGTTCGAGGTGCGGCAGGCGTCCTCGGCCGGGCGTTCTACGACGATCCGGTGACGATGTGGATGGTTCCCGGCAACGAGTCCCGGGCACGAGCATTGCCGCGCGGCTTCGCAACGCTTGCGCGACGCCACTTCCTGTCCCGCGGCGGGTCTGAAGTAGCGAGTCGCGGCGGGATCATCGGAGGCGCGACGTTGTGGGATCCGCCGGGCAGGAGGAAGGATTCGCGGCTGGAGAAGTTGTCGATGATCCCCGGCTTCGTCTGGGCGTTCGGTCGCCGCGGCGCGAGGATGGAGCAGGTCGCGCGCCTGATGGAAGAGAACCACCCGCAAGAGCCGCATTGGTACCTGATGCTCATCGGCACCGACCCGACGGTCCGTGGTGCGGGTTTCGGGCAGTCGCTGATGCGTAGTCGCCTCGACCGGTGTGACGCTGAGCATGCGCCCGCCTACCTGGAGGCGAGCAAGCCCGATCTGGTGCCGTATTACTCGCGGTTCGGGTTCGAGGTCACCGGCGAGATCAAGCTGCCCGACGGCGGACCGAGCATGTTCCCGATGTGGCGGGCGCCGCGCTAGCTCCAGGAGTAATCGGTGCGCAGTCGCGTGGCCACGACCTCGAACACCTCGCGTTCCAGGATCGCGCCCTCGCGCCGGATGCCCTCCTCGGGAACGTCGAGCACGCGGTCCAATCGCACCCAGCTCTGACGCGTCTCGTAGTCCCAGGTGCCGCTGCCGATGCCGACCCAGTTGGGGTCGCTGCGGTGATGTTCCTGGCTCGACAACATCAGGCCGAGCAGCGTTGCGCGGTCCCGGCCCACGACGAGTACCGGACGGTCCTTGCCCCGCGTCGGGTCGTCCTCGTAAACCACCCAGGTCCAGACGATCTCGCCGGGATCGGCGCGGCCGTCGAGGTCTGGCGCGTAAACGAGCTTGCGGGCCCGCTGCGCGGTGGGAACGAAATCTTTGCTGACGGGACGGCCCGCGGTGATCGCCGGGGCCTCGTCGTTAGGGGTGCCGGTGATGGCGTCGATACCGATCCTGATGCCGGTCTGGATGCCGCGCTGCAGCGTTTCAGACTTCTGGATGGTGCGGATGAACTTGGGTGCCTCGTTGAACACGAGGTTCTCGGTGACGTCGATAAGCCGCTGAAACGTCTTCCACGGCGGGGCCATGTTTTCGAGCATAAGGGAGCACGAGTGCTCGCGATTGTGTCGAGACCGCCTTGCCTCGATACGCTGGAGGCACCCAAGGCACGCCTCACCAGGAGATTCCCATAAGCAGTTTGGCCGACCAGACCTTCACCGCGCCGGCGCAGATTCGGAATTTCTGCATCATCGCCCACATCGACCACGGCAAGTCGACGCTGGCCGATCGAATGCTGCAACTCACCGGTGTCGTCGACGAGCGCTCGATGCGCGCGCAGTACCTGGACCGGATGGACATCGAGCGCGAGCGCGGCATCACCATCAAGGCCCAAAACGTCCGGCTGCCATGGAGTGTCACAGCAAGTGGGACGACTCAGAATTATGTGCTGCACTTGATCGACACACCGGGGCACGTCGACTTCACCTATGAGGTGTCGCGGGCCCTGGAGGCGTGCGAGGGTGCGGTGCTGCTGGTTGACGCCGCACAGGGCATCGAGGCGCAGACGCTGGCCAACCTCTATCTCGCGCTGGATCGCGACCTGCACATCATCCCGGTGCTCAACAAGATCGATCTGCCCGCCGCCGACCCGGACCGCTACGCCGCCGAAATCGCCCACATCATCGGCTGCGAACCCGGCGATGTGCTGCGGGTGTCGGGAAAAACGGGCGAGGGCGTCGCTGAACTGCTCGACCACGTCGTCCGCGAGGTGCCGCCGCCGACGGGCGATGCCGACGCCCCGGCCCGGGCGATGATCTTCGACTCGGTGTACGACACCTATCGCGGTGTGGTGACGTACGTGCGCGTGGTGGACGGCAAGATCGTCCCACGTGAACGCATCAAGATGATGTCCACCGGGGCCACCCATGAGCTGCTGGAAGTGGGCATCGTCTCACCTGACCCCAAGCCTTCCGACGGCCTCGGCGTAGGGGAGGTCGGCTACCTGATCACCGGCGTGAAGGACGTACGCCAGTCCAAGGTCGGCGACACCGTGACGAGCGCGCGGCATGGCGCGTCCGATCCGCTGACCGGGTATCGCGAACCTCGGCCGATGGTCTACTCCGGGCTTTATCCGGTGGACGGTTCCGACTACCCGGATCTGCGCGATGCCCTGGACAAGCTGCAGCTCAACGATGCCGCGCTGACGTACGAGCCGGAGACCTCCGTTGCGCTCGGCTTCGGGTTCCGCAGTGGCTTCCTCGGCCTGCTGCACATGGAGATCACCCGCGAGCGCCTCGAGCGCGAGTTTGATCTCGATTTGATATCGACGTCACCCAACGTCGTGTATCGCGTTGTGCAGGAGGACGGTACGGAGATCGTCGTCACCAACCCGTCGGACTGGCCAGAAGGCAAGATTCGCACCGTATTCGAACCCGTCGTCAAGACGACGATCATCGCGCCAAGCGAATTCATCGGCACGATCATGGAACTGTGTCAGTCGCGGCGCGGCGATCTCGGCGGCATGGACTACCTCTCACCGGAGCGGGTGGAGCTGCGCTACACAATGCCGTTGGGGGAGATCATCTTTGACTTCTTCGATGCGCTGAAGTCGCGCACCCGCGGCTACGCCAGCCTCGATTACGAGGAGGCAGGCGAGCAGGAAGCGGAGCTGGTGAAGGTCGACATCCTGTTGCAGGGCGAGGCCGTTGACGCGTTCAGCGCGATCGTGCACAAGGATGCGGCGTTCGCCTACGGCAACAAGATGACGACCAAACTCAAGGAACTGATTCCGCGCCAGCAGTTCGAAGTTCCTGTGCAAGCGGCCATCGGTTCGAAGATCATTGCTCGCGAAAACATCCGCGCGATCCGCAAAGACGTGCTATCGAAGTGTTACGGCGGTGACATCACGCGCAAGCGCAAGCTGCTGGAGAAGCAGAAAGAAGGCAAGAAGCGGATGAAGACCATCGGTCGGGTGGAGGTGCCGCAGGAGGCGTTCGTGGCCGCCCTCTCCACTGACGCCGTGACCGACAAGGCGAAGAAGTAGGTATCTCCAGAAGATGAAGCGCTCAACTCCGTCGACGATCGCGGCGTTGAGCGCGTGTGCGGTGCTGGCGGGATGCTCGTCGGCCCCGGTCGACGGTGCGCCCGTCGTCCACATCGCCGAGGTCGCCAAACCGTCTCCGTCGCGGGCGCTGGATCAGGTTCTGCCCACCGTCAATGAGCTCGCCACGATCCTTGGCAGCGCAGGCTTCATGGGCCAACTCGTCAAGGGCGGCCCCGAGATGCTGCTGCAGGGCGTACGCGAATCCGAGGCCACGCCCATCGACTGCGTGAGCGCCGGCTACCGGCTGCAGAAGATCGTGTATCAAGCGAGCCCGGTGCGATCCGTCGCGAGCCAACCGTGGGTCGGCGGCGATCAGAACGGCCCCACGTATTCGGGCTTTTTCGGCGCGGTCCAGTTCGCCACCCCCGACGACGCACAGGCATTCTTCGCGGCGTCGGCCGACAAATGGCACCGCTGCAACGGACAGACGCTGGTACTGCATCAACCCGAGCACGGCGTGGACGGGTTGAGCAGGATCACCGACGTCGTAGTCGACGGTAGGGACGTGTCCGCCCTCGTGTTGCATGACGACGGTTCGACGATCCAACGTGCGCTCGGCGTCGCTTCGGATTGCGTTGTGGACGTCGAGGTTACGAACCCCCCAGGGGCCGGCGGCAGCGGAGCACACGGCGCGGTGGGCGTCGCCAACCTCATGATTCAGAAGATCGGCGTTTCCTGAGCCGGGTTGCACAGAACCAGCAAATATCTACGGCTATCCGACACTTCCCGCGCCGGTCGGTCACAATAGCGCGGTGATCTTTGTCGGCACGGCTACTCGCGCCTGCGCCATCGGCACTGTTATTGCGGCATCCGTCCTGCTCTCGGGTTGTGTGAGCACCGTTTCTGGCACTGCGATGCGCGAGCAGCACGCCGCGCCAATCGACGTGCCTCCGCTCACCGAAGCCAAACTCGACGGCGTGCTGTTGTCGATTGGCGAACTCAACGACATCATGGGTTCCGCCAAGATGAAGGTCACCAGTGAGCTCAAGGAGATGACCGACCACTCCGGCGAGGTGTCCGACCCCGACTGCCTCGGTGCGATCTACGGCGCGGAAGAGCCGGTGTACGCGGGCAGCGGCTGGACGGCGATGCGAGACCAGGTGGCCCGCGAACCCGGTGAGGACAACGAACACTGGGTGGAGCAGACGGCGGTGCTCTACCCGTCGGCCGAGAAGGCGCAGAAGTTCTTCGACGAGTCGAAGTCGGCGTGGCAGAAATGCTCGAGCTATTCGGTGTCGGTCGACAATGCGGACGCCACCTACTTGTGGCAGATCGACAACGTCGCGTCCGAGGACACTTTGATCACCCAGATGACGGCTCAGGAAGACGCCAACGGCTGGGCCTGCCAGCACGCTATGTCGCTGGTGTCGAACGTGACCGTCGAGGCGTGGGCGTGCAGCTACGACGTCAAGGACGAGGCGGCGACGATCGCCAACGGCATGGTCGCCAACGCCGCGAAGAAGTAGCGCTCAAACCGTAAGCGCGAGTGCGCTGATCAGAATGAGCGCGACGACCGCACCGCCGGTGAGATAAACCTCGCGCCGAGGCGAAATGCGATCTGGGAGCGGACGCTGGGCCAGCAGCCGTTGGCGCCTGAAGCCGATCAGATAGGTCGATAGCGCCAGCACGGCCGCGGCAGCGGCCGCCGCGAACTGAAGTGCGTTGTTGGTCTCCCGTAACGACAGGATCACGCCGTTGGCCAGCACCGCCAGCGAGGTTCGAGTCCACGCCAATGCGGTTCGTTCCGGTTGTGTTCCTCGCTCACCCCGGTTCGTCTGCCCTGTGTTCGTCAACCAGCCACTGCCTTGACGACGACGAGGCCGAGCGTGAGCAGCCCGACCAGAGCGAGTCCGATCCCGAGATAAATGGGCGTGGGATGACGGGGCAGGGGCAGGTCGCGCCGCATGGCACGGTCGACCTGTTGCCACCGAAGAATTCCCATGCCGGCGGTGAGGATCGCGAGCAACCCCAGGATGATGCCGAGTACGTGGCGGGCGCCGGCGATCGACAACTCCGGGACCAGCTGGACGACGGCCACCGCCGCGGCGAGCAGGCCGAGCGCGGTGCGCTGCCATGCCAGGAACGTTCGTTCATTCGCGAGCGTGAACCGGTAGTCAGGTTCGATCTCAGGCACGTTGTCGGTGTCGCCCACCAGTCGAACTTATCGAAGAGGCTCTGCGGATCGCCCGTATTCGCCCGCGTAGCGAGCGACAGACCCGATGACTGTTATGCCGGTCGCGCAGTCGCGCGGAGGTTCACGCAATCTCGCGGGCGCCGGGGCCCGGCACGGCTTCGGTATCGCGCGCACCGAGGGGCGCGTGGCCAGCGGCGCACGTGAGTTGGGCGGTGACGAGCTCACCGCAGCCGCGGTGGTATAGCTGCACAGCGGGCCCGGCTTCGTCGGCGGTCCATTTATCGCCCCATTGCATCAGGGCGACCACGGTTGGGAAGAGCTCGCGACCCTTTTCGGTCAGCTTGTACTCGTGCCGGCCGCGGCCACGCTCGTCGGTGTATGCGACACGCTCCAAAAGGCCGTGCGTCACAAGCGTTTTCAATCGAGCAGCGAGGAGATTGCGCGCACATCCCAGTGCGGCGTGGAAGTCGTCGAACCGCCGCACTCCGTAGAAGGCCTCGCGAAGGACGAGCAGTGTCCACTTCTCGCCGACCACGCCGAGCGTGCGCGCGATTGAACAGTTGGCGGCGCTGTAGCGGAACCGGTCTGCGTGCATGCGGCCATCGTAGCTGGGTTGACAATCAAAACCCAGTATCGTAGGTTTTCAAATTAAACCCAGCTTGTACCGATGGAGGTTTGACCATGCCGATGCTCGACGCGTACATCCCTGCCGGGGCGCTCTCGCCGGTCGCCGAACGGGCCTTGATGTCCCAGCTGACCGATCTTCTGCTCCGGCACGAAGGCGCCGACCCCTCCGATCCGCGTGCGAGGGCGATCGCATGGGTGTTTCTGCACCGCCCCGCCGAGGTCTTCGTCGCCGGCGCGCCCGCTTCCGAACCGCGGTACCGGATCATCGCATCAGTGCCCGAGGGACAGTTCGACGACGAGCGTCGCGCCGCCATCGTGCGTGACGTCACCGACGCAGTGCTGCGCGCGGAGAACAACGAGCATCCCTATGACCCGAATCGGGTGTGGGTGTTCACCAACGAGATTCCCGACGGCACGTGGGGCGGCGCGGGCCGCATCAACACACTGGCCGACATCGTCGGCTATATCGTCGGCGATGCCGAGAAAGGCCGTGCCTACGCCGAGCGACGCTTGGCGCAGCGCCGTGCCCTCGCCGGCTAGCGGTCGGGACCGTCGCTTTGCAACCAGTCTGATTCAAAGCTGCATTGGCTGCCTTCCAGGCAGCCAATGCTCGTCAAAAACCATCTCCTACAACCGGATCCGTCGGTAGGCATTGCCACCCGAGGTATTCCCGACGCGTGTCGGTCTGGCGTTGGCACTCACCAATCAGCGCCGCCTGACGCCTAGCCTCCGTTCGTGGTCGAAGACGCATATCCGACGGCTCCGGAGGGCCCACTAGCGACCGATGTGCGCCTCAACGGCGCCTGGCCGTGGATCGCAGTCATTCTGGGCGCCGCCATCATCGTCATCGGAGGACTGCTGCTGTGACGCGCGAGGTCCATCTGCTGGCCTTCGGCAACACGCGGTCCTCTGGGCCATGGCGCCAGCCGGACATCGACAACAGCACCGCGGGCGTGCGGCGAAGGCGCGACGAACTGCGGTGCGGCATTGTCTCGCTGTCATATCCGGCCGGCTGTCCCAGACGGGAATGAACGGGCCCAGGACGCGGTTCGTGTTGAGCAACATCAGTTGGGCGTCCGCTGCGCCTGCAGGGACCAGATGGGGTTGTGGGCGTGACAACGACCAGGCAGCCGGATGTCGAGGATGAGCATTGAAGTTTCTGTTGCTGACGCTGATTGCGCACCATCCGAACCCCGTATCGGGTGAGAAGAAGAGTCCCGCAGATCGGCTGCGCGAAGTGGTCGACAGCGCGGTGCTCGCCGAGCAGATGGGTTTCGACGGCTTCGCCGTGGGCGAGCGCCATGAGGATCCGTTCATCTCATCGTCCCCGCCGGTGGTGCTGAGCAACATCGCAGCGCGGACGTCGCGGATTGCGCTGTTCACGGCGGTGACCACGTTGAGCCTGCTCGATCCCGTCCGGGCATTCGAGGACTATTCGACGCTGGACAACCTGTCCGACGGCCGGCTGGAACTGATCATCGGTAAAGGCAACGGCGCCGCGCAGGCCGAGTTGTTCCACGTGACCACCACCGACCAGTGGGACCGTAATCGTGAGGGCTATGAGCTGTTCCGCTTGCTGTGGGACAACGAGCACGTGACCTGGTCCGGCAGTTTTCGCCCACCGCTGGTCGACGCCAAGGCACTCCCGCGGCCGTTACAGCCGCGGATTCGGATCTGGCACGGCAGTGCGACGAGCAGGGATTCCGTCGACCTGGCGGCCCGCAACGGCGACCCGATCTTCTCGGCCAACGTCACCTACCCAATCGAGCCGTACGCCGAGCTGGTGCGCCACTACCGGCAACGTTGGGAGCAGTACGGCCACGATCCCGGAGATGCGCTGGTCGGCGCGGGAACCGCAGGGTTTCACATCGCTGCGACGACTCAGCAGGCCGTGGCCGAGTACCGGCTTACTTTCGAGTCACGCTTGGCGTTTCAGCGGCGTGCCGGACTGCCGGTGGTGTTCGAGTCCATCGAAGACTTCGTCGACCGCAGCTCGGCGCTCATCGGCAGCCCGCAGCAGGTGATCGACAAGGTGGGCCGCTACCACGAGCAACTCGGTCACGAGGTGATCCACCTCAGCGCCGAGGCCGACGGTGTGACGGTCGCTCAGAAGCGCCGTAGTCTCGAACTGTTCCAGTCCGACGTTGCGCCGGTTCTTCGTGACCAGATAGCGAGCAGACCGCTGGCCGCGCAGTCGAGCCGGAAAGAGGTTGTGCTATGAGCGTTTTCGCGCTGGGCATCGAGTTGGACGGCGAGGGAAGCCATCCGGCGGCATGGCGCCACGCGAATCATCCGCCGAGCGATTCGCTGAGCGGACGAACGCTCCTGCAGAAGGTGCGTGCGGCCGAGAACGCGGGATTCACGTTTGCGACGTTCGACGATTCGATCCTGCCTCCGCGCGGCGGCATCAGAGCACGCGTGGACGCGGTCAACCGGGCGTCGTTCGGCGCGGCGACGACGTCGACGATCGGCCTGGTTCCCGTAGTCGAGACCACATATGCCGAGCCGTTTCACACATCGTCGCAACTGGCCACCCTCGACTACGCGTCCCGAGGCCGTGGCGGCTGGATAGCCGCGCGCGCCTTCGATCCGGCGGCCGCACGGGCCTGGGGGAGCCCGGTCGTCGCCGAGCAGGCCGATCTCGACCGCGAGCAACGGGATTCGCTGACCGTGGTGCGCGACCTGTGGGATTCATGGGAGGACGACGCGGTCATCCGCGACTACGCGCGCGGCCGATTCCTGGACCGCGACAAGCTGCACTACGTCGATTTCGAGGGCGAATCGTTCAGCGTGAAGGGGCCGGCCATCGTCCCGAGACCGCCGCAGGGTCAATTGGTCGTCTTCGGTGCCGAAGCCGACCGCGGCCAGGTCGACATCGTTCTCATAACCGAGTCCGACCGCGACGCGGCCGTCGATGCAGCGACCCGCAGCAGCGGGCTCACCGTCATCGAGATCGACGTCGCCCTCGACACAACTGATGCCGCCGCCGCGGACCGCCTCTCGGCGCTGAACCAGTACGAGCTGGCAACTCGGCGTCGGCGCCTCCAATACATCGGCAGCACAAGCGGATTCGTGGAGCTGCTAACCGAGCTCGCGGCGCACAGCAATGGAGTGCGCCTGTTCCCCATGGTCATCGACCAGGATCTACCCGCCCTTGCGCGTTACGTCCTGCCAGCCTTGCTCAGGACGGGAGTGGCGCATCGGCCCGTGCCAGGGTCATCGCTGCGCGGCCACCTCGGTCTGGACCGGCCCGCCAACCGCTACGCGAAGGTGTGAATAGTCATGGGCTCCTCCGACGTGCTCCGTCCCGACGCAGAGGTTCACTTCGGCGTGTTCTTTCAGGGCGTGAACCACACCACGATCTGGTCCGACGCAGCGAGTGGTTCGCAGATCGACTTCGAAACCTTCCGACACGTCGTCACGACGGCCGAGCGGGGATTGTTCGACGCGTTCTTCCTCGGAGAGGGTCTCCGATTGCGCGAGCAGGACGGCAAGATCCTGGACCTCGACATCGTCGGCCGCCCCGACGCGATCGCGCAATTGTCGGCCCTGGCGGGCATCACCGAGCGCATCGGTCTCGTCGCAACCCAGAACACCACGTATAACGAACCCGGCGACCTGGCTCGCCGGTTGGCGGGGCTCGACATCCTCTCGGGAGGCCGGGCGGGGTGGAACGCCGTCACGACCGACAACGCCTGGACGGGAGAGAATTTTCGGCGCGGCGGTTTTCTCGATCATGCGCTGCGCTACGAGCGGGCCGGTCAGTTCATTCGCGCGGCGCGAGCGATCTGGGATTCGTGGGCCGACGACGCCATCGCGTCATCTACCGCCAGCGAGTTCTGGTCCGATCCAACCGCGGTACGGCATCTCGACCGTTCGACGTCTCAGTTCGAGATCTCACTCGACGCGACGTTGCCGCGCAGCCCCCAGGGACATCCGGTCATTTTCCAGGCCGGGGATTCGCCGACGGGCCGAGATTTCGCCGCGGCCAATGCCGATGTCATCTTCTCCCGTCACGGCACGCACTTCGACGATGCGTTGGCGTTCGCCACCGACATCCGCGCGCGTCTGCTCGCAGCGGGCAGGCCGGCCGACGACATCAGAATCCTTCCGGGGACTCAGATCGTGCTGGCGGAGAAGGCTTCAGAGGTCGAGGAGAAGCGACGCTGGGTCCTCGAGGGCCAGTACACGGGACAGACGGCGTTGTCCCTTGTGGGTCTGGTGTGGGGGCGTGACCTGTCTGACCGCGACCCTGACGGTCCATTGCCGGAGTTCGATCCGGTGCCTGCGCCGATTTCGGCCACCCGCGGCGCGGCGAGGGACGGCAAGGACCCGATCGCCATCGCGAAGGAGTGGCGTGCGCTCGCGGAGGCCAAGAACCTGTCTCTGCGCCAAGTTGCCATCGAAACCTCAGCGCGCTCCGGCTTTGTGGGCACGCCGGAGCAGGTCGCAGACGAGCTGGCCCGGTGGGTACGTGCCGGCGCGACCGACGGCTTCAACATCTCGCCGTACATGGTGCCCGGCGGACTCGACGAGATCGTCGATTGGCTGGTGCCCGCACTACAGGAACGCGGGGTGTACCGGACCGAATACGCGTCGACGACGTTGCGCGGCCATCTCGGGCTGCGTGAACCGCTGACACGACGACACAGCGATGAGACCGACAGCAGCGCAACGGGTTAGTCCTCGAAGTAAGGATGTGAGACATATGACCACAAGCACAGAGACAACGTTCGAGACAGCATGGAACAAATGGCACGGTGAGCGCGAACGGTATTACGGCGACCCGCTCGGCTGGGTCAGCTTGACCGGTTTGTACTGGGTCGCCGACGAATTCGAGACCGTCGCCGACCTGCCCGGCCGGTGGCGCGCGGATGCCGATGCGGTGTACGTCGACGGGATCGACGGAACCGAGAAGCTGGAACCTGTCGAGGGTGCACCAGGACTGCTCGTCGAGGACGGGGAGCGCCGGATCGAGGTCATCCGCCGAACCGGTTCGGTGGCATTACGCATACACGACCCGAAGTCACCGCATCTGGCGCGCTACAACGGCATTCCGGCCTATCCGCCGAGTGAGCAATGGCGTGTCACCGGTACGTTCAGGCCGTATGACCAGCCGACGACCCTCACGACAGGTGCAGTCGTCGAGGGCCTTGAACATCACCACAACGCGGTGGGCATCATCGACTTCCAACTGGCAGGCGCCGCACTGCAGCTGGTTGCCTTCGCCCGCGCGGACGGTGGGCTGCATGTGCTGTTCACCGATGCCACCAGCGGTGTGACGACATATCCTGCGGCTCGGGCACTTTCGATTGCCGCACCGGAAGTCGACGGCACGGTGACGCTCGACTTCAATCGGGCATCGAATCTGCCGTGCTCATTTACCGACTTCGCGACCTGCCCGGTGGCACCCGCCGAGAACAGGCTGCCCATCGCCGTCGAGGCTGGCGAGAAAAACCCGCGATGAGCCCGGCGCGTGACGGCGCGCTGGTATCAAGGCGCCGCCGCTAAGGCGGCCGTCCTGCCGTGCCTGATCAGCTCGCCCCACGCGTTGAACGCCTCGGCGTGATCGGGTGAGGACGAACCGCTGGCAAGTGCCACCAGCCCGGTGGCGATGCTTCCGATACCGATCCGGTCTGGCGCACGACTCGTGCGAGTTCGGCAAAGGCGTCCTCTGGCGAGCAGCCGCGCAGGCCAACGAGGATGCCGATCGCTGTGTCGATCACCTCTCGTGATGTGTCATCGGCCCGAGGTCCGCGGTAACTCATGCCACGATGATGGTCCGACGCCCACGGACTGCCAAGAGATCGACGCACGATGATTCAACGCTTTCTTCACACCCATGTCGCCTCGGTTAAGCCAGATGGTCAGCGCGACAGGACAGGTCGACAATGGCAGCCATGCTTCCGGTTCTTGACCTCGCCGAGGCCGACGCCGAGCCTGCCGAGTTCCGGGCGCGGCTGCGTGAAGCCGCCCATGACGCCGGGTTCTTCTACCTTGTCGGTCACGGGGTGCCGCAAGCGCAGGTCGATCAAGTGCTTGGCCTGGCACGGGAGTTCTTCGCGCTACCGCTGGACGCCAAGAACGAGATCAGCCAGCTGAAGAGCCCGCAGTTTCGCGGCTATTCACGGATCGGCGGTGAGCTGACCAACGGCAAGGTGGACTGGCGCGAGCAGATCGACATCGGCCCCGAACGGCGGGTGATCGACGGCGCAGAGGGCTACTGGCGGCTGCAGGGCCCCAATCTGTGGCCGTCGACGCCATCAGGTTTTCGTGCGGCGTTCGAGGAGTGGGACACCGCGCTGTCGGTCGTCGGGCTTCGACTGCTGCGCCACTGGGCGGTGTCGCTGGGTGCGGCCGAGGACACGTTCGATCCGGCGTTCACCGACCGACCGGCCACCCTGATCAAGGTGGTGCGCTATCCGGGCACCAGTGACACCCCGCAAGGTGTTGGCGCGCACAAGGATTCAGGTGTTCTGACGCTGCTTGTGGTCGAGCCTGAATCAGAGGGCCTCCAGGTCGAGCTCTCGGTGGGTGAGTGGGTCGATGTCCCGCCGCTTGCAGGCGTTTTCATCGTCAACATCGGCGAACTGCTCGAAGTGGCCACCGGCGGATACCTGCGGGCTACTCGCCACCGAGTGCTGGCCCCGCAGCCCGGCAGCGACCGCGTATCGATCCCGTACTTCCTGAACCCGTCGCTGGACGCGCTCATCCCGGTCATCTCGCTACCGCCCGAGCTGGCCGCGCTGTCCCGTGGGGTCGAAGCCGATCCCGACAACCCCATCTTCAACGCCTACGGCGAGAACGCGTGGAAGTCGCGAACACGCGCTCACCCCGACGTCGCGGAACTGCACCACGGCATCACACCGAAGGGTGTGGCCTCGGCCTACTGAGCGGCGATTTCATCGGGCTGATCGCAACCGTGGGCGGCTCGGCCCGGGCCGAGTAGATTTCCGGCGTGTTCGATGTGCGCCGTCTGGCCGTGCTGCAGGAAGTCATCCGCTGCGGCTCGCTTTCCGCGGCCGCAGCATCGCTGAACTACACCACGTCGGCGGTGTCTCAGCAGATCAGTGCACTCGAGCGCGACGTCGGCTCCACACTGCTGGTCCGCAGCCCGACCGGGGTCCGGCCGACCGCTGCGGGGACGAGGCTGCTCGAGCACGCCGATGTGATCCTCGGTGCGGTCGCGGCCGCGGAACGCGATCTGACTCTGTTGGCCACCGCCAGGCCCGGGGTGGTGCGGGTGGCGTCGTTCGCCAGCGCCGCCGCGGCGATCCTGCCGCTGGCGTTCGCGCGGTTCCGGACGCTGTGCCCAGACATCGACCTGGATCTG
>Ga0157378_10000301_pt1 | contig 47825 bp, 39 predicted proteins | sample M65metaG_FD_115309 | JGI IMG/M metagenome (GOLD analysis project Ga0157378, IMG submission 115309) | Miscanthus rhizosphere microbial communities from Kellogg Biological Station, Michigan, USA - M6-5 metaG | ecosystem: Host-associated > Plants > Roots > Rhizosphere > Soil | place: USA: Michigan... | reverse complement strand
GTTCGGCTCCGCCAGCGATGCCTCGCAGCCGCTGCTGATCGTTCCGGCCCTTCTCCTCTGCGCCGCCGCGGCCCTGCTGCGCTCGGCGGATCCGTCGCCGTTCGCGCCGGCCCGGCCGGGCCGCCTCTGGATCGCCGGTAGCGTGCTCTTCGTGCTGGTGATCGTGCTGCAACTGGTGCCGCTTCCGATGCCGATTCTTCAGGTTCTCTCGCCGCAGTCGGCAGCGATCTGGGCTCGGGCCGGGCGTCTGGCCGCGCTCGCCGGCCTTCCTTCATCGGCGTTGCATCCGATCTCCATCGATCCCGAGCAGACCATGCTGCACCTCTACCGGGTGCTCGCCTACTTCGCCACGTTCCTCTCCTCGATGATCCTGGTTCGGGACAACGGCCGGCGCACCGTTCTGGCCGCGGTCCTGGCGTGCATGGGAGTCTTCGAGGCGCTCTACGCGGTGCACGAATCGGCGTTGGGCCGCTATGCCATCTGGGGATGGAAAAACACGCTGATTTTCGGCCGCGCCACCGGGACGTTCGTCAACCCCAACCACTTCGCGAATTACGCGGCCATCCTCCTCCCTATGGCGCTCTACCTCTCGGCGCATGCATGGCACACGGCGGCACCGGCGGGCGCGACGTTCGGCCGCCGCTTCGTCAAACTGGTGGAGCGACGGATCGTGCCGTTTGCGTTTGGCCTGCTGGCCGCGCTCTGTTGCGTGGCGGCCGTGCTGGTCTCGCAATCGCGCGGGGCGATGCTGGCCATCATCGGAGGATTTGCCATCGTCGGTGCCCTGGCCAGCGATCACAAGCACGCTGTCGCTCGCGGAATCCTGATCGCCGTGGCCGCCTCGGCGGCGATCGTCGCCGCAGTCGTCGTCCTCGGCCATTCGGAGACCTTGACGCGATTCGAGAACAGCCGGACCTCGCAACTCGATGCGCGGCGCGCGTCCATCGTCGGTGCCGTTCGCATCTGGGAGATGTTCCCCGTCTTCGGAAGCGGCGCCGGAACCTATGAGGACGTCGTGCTGATGACGAAGGCGACGTCGAGCGAGGTGATCGCCAATCACGCCCACGACGACTACGCCGAGATCCTGGCCACGACCGGCGCGCTCGGCTTCGTGGTCTCGCTGGTCCCGTTTCTCGGCGGGTTCGCCTCTCTGGCCCGCAACGCCTTCGGCCCGGAGGGCGAGCCGATGAGCTGGCGGCGCCGCGCCTTCAAGATGGCCGCGCTCACCAGCATCGCCATCGCCATGATTCACGCGCTGGTCGACTTCAACTTTTTCATCCCGGCCAATCCGATCACGCTGGCCGCGATCGCCGGCGCGGCGGTCGTGGCTAGAGAGTCGTGATGCTGGCGACGTGAATGCGCCGGTCGGTGCGATTCCGCGTCATCGGATTCACCAGCACGACCTCGACGCGATGCATCCCGCGATTGCCCACGGGAAGAACGAAATCGCGCCTGTCTCCGACTTCTCCTTCCGCCAGCAGGACATCATCCAGGTAGAGCTCGACGTAGGCGGGAACGTTGTCGGTCTGTTTGGTCTCGATGCTCAACGACACCCCGTGGCCGGCCTCGATCGTCCGCCACGCCCGGTGGCAGATGTCCTTGTCGCAGAGTCCCTGCCAGTCGGAATCGGCAGATTGAGGACGGCGGGGATCGTTGGATGCCGTCTCGAGCTGAAAAACCAGGTTGGACAATCCCAGTTTTCGCGCCAGCTTGATGCGAGTGTCCATCGAAGCCGCATCCGGTTTCCGGGTGATCACTTCCAGCCCGTCGAGCGGCCCCAGTCCGTGCCGGAGTGCATAGTCGACGATGGCGTCGATGACGGCAACGCGGCCCGGATTGTCGTCGAGCGGACGGCGATGCAGCTCTTCCAGAAGGCCGGCGATCATCGGCTCGGCGTTCGAGTAATAAGGCGGATCCGGGAAGCGCACGATCAACTCGGCGGGCGTGGCCGTGTGTTGCTGCGTTTTGAAATCGTCGTTGAGGCGCCGCTCCATCTCCGCTCGCAGGTTGCGATAATCGTCGAAGAATCCGTTCGCGGCCGCCAGCTCCATCACGATTGCGATGGCGTACCGGGTGGGCGGATGCGCGTGCCGGAGCAGCGAGAGATCGCCGGTCAGCTCGAAGAGCGGCTTGGCCATGCGCGCAAAAAGACTCTCGTTGCGAAGGAGCGGCGCGAATGCGTTCAGTGCGTCCTGGCGGTCTTTCGCGGAGAGCTCATTCCAATGAAAAAACGCCGCCCGGGCGAAGCCGTTGGCAGGATCGGAACGCTCCGGAGCGAGCAGCGCGGCGTGCTCGTACGCGGAGTGCCAGATGGCGATCCTGTTTTCGAGCCGCGAGTCGAGCACGACCTCGCTCAAGGCGCTTGCCGATTCCCAGTCGGTCGGATGCCTTGCGATTCGTGCTGCCAGACCGCGCGCATCGGTCGACGGCGAAACCCACCGGAACTGCGGAGGGCGCAACACGAACACGACCGCGGCCGTCGTCATCGCCGCGGCGACGATGATCAGAAAGATCCGTGCGCCGCGGCCGTTCACGTCAGGATTCGTTCCCATGACGCGAACGCGATTTCCGGAGCGAATTTTTCCTCGTACAGCCGCCGGCCGCGCAAGCCGATGGCGCGGGCACGATCTCGATCGCCGGCCAGCTCGCGGATCCGCCGCGACAGTTCTTCGCCGTCACCCGGCGCAATGACATATCCACATTCATGTGCAGTGATGATACGCGCCAGCTCGCCATCGCGCGCGCCGGCGAACAGCACCGGCCGGGCCACGGCGAGGATTCCGTAGAACTTGCTCGGCACGATCAGCCCCTCCAGCGATGGCAGCAGCGTGACCAGATGCGCATCGGCCGAGGAGAGACTCTCGCTCAACTGTTCGCGCGGCGCGTAGCCGACGAAGCGAACGTTCGGCAGCTGTTCGGCGCGAAGCTCGTTGAGCTGCGCGCCGCCGCCGGTGATGAGGAACTCGATTCCGTCATCGTCCCGCAGCGTTCGCATTGCGGCGAGCATCGTCTGCGCGTCGTGCGCACGCCCGAGGTTGCCGGAGTAGCCGACGACGAAGCGGGAGTGCGGGATCTCGACCGGATGCAACGACGCATCGGCCCAGTTGTGAATGACCACGCCATGCGGAAGCCGGGCCGCCATCAAATCGCCGAGGGCGACGTTGACCTTCGCGCGGCGAAGCGACCAATCGCGTACGCGTCGCAACACGCGCAACGCCCGCATCCCCAGCGCCTCGGCAACCTCGGGGAAGAGATCCTGCGTCCAGTTGATCAACGTCGCGCGCCGCAGCATCGCCGCGAGCGCGGCCACGACCGAGATCAGCGGCGGATCGGTCAAGGCCACGATCGTCGTATCGCGTCCAGCCCGGCGCAGAAGCGCGAAGAACGCGCTGATGTAGAACGTCGCGTAATCGATTGCTCGTCCCGGCAGGAACCCGCGTCCGAAGCGCGTCGACCAGACCCGCCGCACGTCCACGCCATTCACGATTTCCCGCGGCGGCAGCCTTGCAGAGGCGTCGTCATAGCGCTGCCTGCTGGTCACCACCTCCACCCGCCAACCGCGCTCGGCAAGATGAAACGACAGATCGGACAGCATCTGACTTGTTGCAGAATGATCGGGATGGAAGAAGCGATTCACGAAGAGGATGCGGTGCGCGGGCATGCGGTGCGGCCATTATCCGCACAGACAAGAGTGTCTGTGCCACAACACGAGAGCAAATGTGGCACAGACACTCCTGTCTGTGCTCCCGAATCATGATCATCCTCGGCATCAACGCCCATCACGCCGACGCCGCTGCTGCCATCATCGTCGACGGCAAGCTCGTCGCCGCGGCGGAGGAAGAGCGCTTCCGGCGCATCAAACACTGGGCCGGATTCCCCTCGGTGGCCATCCGCTACTGCCTCGATGAAGCGCGCATCGATCTCAACGACGTCGATCACATCGCCGTCAACCGCGATCCGAACGCCCGCCTTTTTCAGCGCGCGAAATTCCTCCTCACGAAGCGGCCCTCGTTTGGTGCCATTCGAAAACGCTTGGCCAATCGCGCCAAGATCAGCGGGATCGAAGAAGAGCTGATGCAGGCCTTCGGCGTGGCGACGTTGAAGCCGCGGCTGCATCACGTCGAGCATCACCGCGCCCATCTCGCTTCGGCCTATTTCGTCGCGCCGTTCGACGATGCCGCGATCCTCTCCGTCGACGGCTTCGGCGACTTCGTCAGCTCAATGTGGGGCGTGGCCTCGGCCAACAAGATCGAAGTTCTCGGCGAAGTCGGCTTCCCGCACTCCCTCGGCATCTTCTACACCGCCATGACCCAGTACCTCGGCTTTCCCCACTACGGCGACGAGTACAAGGTCATGGGCCTTGCGCCATACGGCAAGCCGTCGCAGATCGAGGCCATGCGCGACATCGTTCACGTGCAGAGCGACGGCACGTTCCGGCTCAATCTCGATTACTTCACCCACCACTCCGCCGGCCTGGACATGGTCTGGCAGGGCGGGATGCCGGTGATCGGGCCGGTTTTCTCGCAGCATCTGATCGATCGCCTCGGCCCCATGCGCGCAGCCGAAGAGCCGATCGAGCAACGGCACAAAGATCTCGCGGCCTCGATGCAGGCGATGTTCGAGGAAGCCTTCTTCGCGCTTGCCAACGCGCTCTACGAGAAGACGAAGAATCCGCGCTTCTGCCTGGCCGGCGGCTGCGCGTACAACAGCGTCGCCAACGGTCTGGTCTTCGATCGCTCGCCGTACAAGGATCTCTACATCCAGGCCGCGGCAGGTGACGCTGGCGGCGCCATCGGCGCGGCGTACTGGGTCTGGAACGAGATCCTCGGCAACACCAAGTCGTTCGTGATGACGCACGCGTACTGGGGGCCGGAGTACGACGACGTCGCCATCGACGAATCGATCGCCGCGCGGCAGGCCGATCTCGACGCCGCGCACTGTGCTATCGAACGGATTGACGATGAGCGCGATCTTTGCCGGCTTACCGCCGCACAGATCGCGAACGGCGATGTCGTCGGCTGGTTTCAGGGGCGGATGGAGTGGGGTCCGCGCGCGCTCGGCAATCGATCCATCGTCTGCGATCCGCGCCGCGGCGACATGAAGAACATCCTCAATCAGAAGATCAAGCGCCGCGAGTCCTTCCGCCCGTTCGCACCGTCGATCCTTCGCGAGGCCGTCGGCGAATGGTTCGAGACGGACTACGACGTACCGTTCATGCTGCAGGTCTACCAGATCCGCGAAGAGAAACGCGCGCAGATCCCGGCGGTCACGCACGTCAACGGCTCGGGACGTCTGCAATCGGTCGATGAACAGCAGAACGCGCGCTACTACCACCTCATCGAAGCCTTCCGCGACGCCACCGGCATCCCGCTCGTGCTCAACACCTCGTTCAACGAGAACGAACCGGTGGTGAACACGCCGGCCCAGGCCCTCGATTGTTTCCTGCGCACGAAGATGGACCTGCTGGTGATGGGCGACGTGATGATCCGGCGGCAGTGACGATGTGGCACCGTAAGCTACGCGTCGTCATTGCGTAGAGCAGGCGTCCCCCCTGCTCCCGACGGGCGTCCTCGCCCGTCGGGGGTTTCCGTGGCAAGCACCGTGATCTTCGCGAGCACTTCCCGCCGGGCAAGGATGCCCGTCGGGAGCAGGCGGGACGCCTGCTCTACGAAAACGGAAGCACAGACAAGAGCGTCTGTTCTGTGCCACATCTCATCGCCGCCGGAACAGCTCGATCGAGAGCATCGCCTCCGCCAGAAACCGTTCGAACGCATACCGGAGTCCCGCGCTGCCGTCGAAGATCGTTCGCTTCACGAACAGTGCGTAGAGCGGGGTGACGAACGGCGCAACGACGCGCAGTTTGCGCACGCGGCCGGAGAAGGGGAGTTCGCGCCAGGGAGTGCTTCGCAATTTTGCTGCTTCCTGGCGCATGTACGTTTTCTGCCGGTCGATGAACCGGGTCAGGTCTTTCCGGTCGTCGTGAATCAGGCGCTCCTGCAGTCGCTCCACGCGGCCGCGTACGCGCACGCGCTGCGTGTGACCGTCCTGCCAGATCTCGAAGGCGCCGCGGCGGAGAAGCACGTCGCGCGGTGTGTAGAGCGCGCCGCGGATGGGATGGCCCTCGATGGCGTAGACGAAGGAGGCCCGGTACCCGGCGAGATCGGGTGGTGGGTCGAGCGCGGCCAGCTCGCGCGTGAAGGCTTCGGGGACGAAGTAGTCGGCATCGAGCGTCAGCACCCAGTCGGTGGTCACTTGCGCCACGCCGAACGCCCACTGCGCGGCGTGCGAGTCGAACGGCCGCGCGAGGACGCGCACGTTGGGGAAACCGCGCGCGATCTCGATCGTCTTGTCCGTGCTCACGCTATCGATGACCACGACTTCGCGCGCCCACGCCAGCTGCGCCAGCGTTCGGCCGATGTTCGCCTCCTCGTCGCGCGTCAGGATCAGCGGTGTGATGCGATCGAGCAATACGCCTCCTCCATCGCAGCGGCAACCGCCGGCCAGGTGAACTTCGATTCGACCAGCGCGCGGCCGTTCCGTCCCATTTCCGCGCGCCGGGGAGCGTCATCGAGAAGTGTTTGGATGGCAGACGCGAAATCATCGGTCACGACGCCGGCGTTTGCCGCGGCAACTTCCGGCGCCAGTCCGACGCCCGGCGTCAATACGACCGGCGTCTCCATCATCATGGCCTCGAGCACCACATTGCCGAAGTTCTCCGAGAGCGACGGCAGCGCGAAGATGGTTGCCCGCGCCAGCACTTCCCACTTCTTCGCCGAATCGATCGTGCCGAGGAATGTGACGCGGTTGGAAAGGCCGGATTCGCGGATGCGCCGTTCGAGTGCCGGTGTGAGGCCCTCGTCGTCGTTGCCGGCGATGATCAGCCGCGCGTCGCGGATCTGCGGCAACGCGTCGATCAACCGGTCGATGCGTTTCTTCCAACTGATGCGGCCGAAGTAGAGGATGGTGCGCTCGTCGCGCGGGATCGGTGGGCGCGGAACGAGATCGATGCCGTTCGGGACGACGAATGGATTTGGCAGGGCGATACCGAGGCGTGCCGCGTCATCCCATTCCGCTTGCGCGGTGAAATGGATGCGCGCGGCACGTGCAAACGTGCGCCGTTCGAACAGGCGTAGCCACGCCGTTTTCAGGAGACGGCTTCGCTCGCGGATCAGCTCCGGCACGAGCATGCCGCGCGGCGAGACGATGTAGGGAACGCCGGCGTCGGAAGCAGCTCTCGCCGCCGTGTAGGTTGGCCACAGAAAGACCGAGTGAAGGTGAACGACGTCGAAGCTTTTGATCTCCGCGCGCAGTGCGCGCGTCAGGCCGCGCGAGAGGTAAAGGCGTCGAAACTCGGATTCGAAATAGCGGATCCGTACGCCGTCGCGATCGACCGGCACGTTCAACGGAACGTCGGATTCGCCCGCGCCGTCGACGTTGGTCGTGAACACGCTCACTTCGTGGCCGCGCGCCGCCAGAGCACGGCACAGACCGTGGACCGCAACGATCGGTCCGCCGTAACGCGTCGCCGGAAGATAGGTCGGGACGACGTGAAGAATGCGCACCGGCAAAGCCTACTGTAGATGTCCGAGCCGGGCGCCGCCGCAATCAGATCGATGCGGTCGCGCCGACGGTCCCCGGCCGGCCCAGCGGGATGAAGGGCGTGCTCTCCGCTTCGCGGGCGCGTTCGTCGAATTGACTGGTGGCGAGGAGACAGCCGAGCGTGAACGCGCTGAATAGTGTGAGGAGGGGATCGGAGTAAGCCTGCGCCGAAGCGAGGAACGTCACGGCATCGCCCATGAAAATCGCGAATAGGCCGGCGCGCATGATCTGGGATGACTCCGGGATATCCGGATGCGCCGAGAGCTTGAGCAGAAGCTGCATCAGGATGATCGTCAGGATGAAGAGGGTGATCAGACCCGGAACGCCGAGCTCGATGGCCAGTTTCGCCAGGCCGCCCTCCTGCCAGGAGAACGACGTGCCTCCCAGCAGATGCTGCGTTCCCTGCGTGGCCGTCCCAAGCCCGGCACCCATGACCCCGTACTGTTCCACCGTGCCGCTCACGCCGCCCTCGAGGCGGCCGAAGAGCTCTCCCTGAGTGGTCACGGTGCCTCGGGCATAGACGCTCGACTCCTGATTCTGCCCGACCTGTTGGACGACGAAGGCGAGACAGATACCGGCCAGTGCGAAGGTGGCGATCTCGGCGATTTTCATCCGGCGCACGTAGCGCCAGAGCAACGCCGCGGCGAAGACTGCGACCATGTAGACCGCTTTGCGCCGTCCGCTGATCACGCAGTTCAGAAAGCCCCAGCCGGCGGCGATCAGCCACGGCCACGACTGGGAAAGCGCACGGCGGCTCATGGCCATCAGAATGCCGATGCAGACCAGGGTTGCGGCGTGCCATCCCATGATGTCGGGCGCTCGATAAAAGCCGGAGAGGAGCGGAATCTCGATTCCGTTGATGAAGCGGAGGTTCCACTCGATGCCGACCGTGCCGAGGGCCTTGGAGTGGACGTGAAGGTATTCGAGGGGAGTTCCGATGAGCGCGATCGAGGTGAGGATGGCGTAGAAGCGAAGGAGACCGAAGAGCTGCGACTCATTCTGGAGCCAGGCATAGCCGAGAATGACGGCGGGGATGGGGAGACAGTAGATGAGCAGGCTCAACGCCGGCACTCGCCAATTTTCGAGTCCGAACGTCACGATGCCGTTGATTGCGGCCAGCGCCAGGAAGACGAAGACCAGGATCAACGACGCGTAGAGGTTGGAGAAGCGCCGGGCCAGATCCCGCGCCGCCACCTGCAGCTTTCCCTGCGCGGCGAACAGAACCACTCCGTAGACCAGGACGATGCTGAGCGACATGGCCACAGGGGTTCCGGTAGTCAGTTTCCGGGCCGGATCCTGCAGCACGCCGCACATGATGGCCATCAGCCAGCCGCGGCGCCAGTCGACGAGCGCAATGGTCATCGACAGGAGCAGGAACGCGACGAAGATGATGGTGATGAACATGGCTGGTTTTGATCGGAAGAACGCTCGGAAGAACGCTGCTCATCCGCCGGTCATTTCGCCTCCCGCTCTCAGCCGCCGATCAACCGCCGCCCGTTTCGCGCCAGGCGGCGCGCCAGCATCAGTCCGCGCAGCTCGCCGATGAGTTTCGACGGGATCGTCCATGGGTGGCCAAGGTGGTATCGGGTGATCACGTTTCTGCGTAACCGCCGCAGCGCATAACCCGCCAGCGGCGGACGATGATGGATGGCGAAGTAGTAGTCGCCCACCGAGTGCGCGGACGAAGCGCTGGTGCGGTGATCGCCGAACGAGCGCAGGCCGCCGGACGAAAGCTTGAGATGGCGCAGGGTGGCGTCGGGGGCAAACCAGATCTTCCCGCCGGCGCCCGCGAGGCGCAACGCGAAGTCGGTCTCGAAACGGTAGCCGGCGCCGACGAAGTTCTCGTCGAAGCCGCCGATGGCGATGGCGTGATCGCGTTTGACGGAAAGATTGCCGGCCATGACGTTGGTCACGAAGCGGCCGCTGTCATGACTGAAATGGAACTCGAGATCGTCTTCGGGCTGCTCGAAGTGCCGCGGCTCTTCGCCCGGCTGCAGGATCTGCCCAACCACGGCCCACGTTTTCGCCGGCTCGTGTGCGCGCTCGTGCGCGGCGATCAGTCCCGGCGACGGCTCGACATCATCGTCGAGATAGAGAACGACCAGTGTCGTGGCCGCAAGCAACGCCTCGTTCATCGCACGCGGAATCGAGGGGGCATCGAGCCGGATGAGGTGGATGCGCCCTTCGCCGTGCCAGCGATCGAGACTCTCGTTACGTTCGCGGCTCTGGTCGGCGACGATGATGGCGTCCGGCGGAGGATCAAGCGCGAAGAGGCGTTGGATCGTCTCCACGACGATCGTCCCGCGGTTGTACGTCGGAATGGCGACGGTGATCACGCCCGCTTCCTCTCCTTGAGCCAACGCATCGCCGCGCGGACGCCTTCGACGCCACGCGCGAACGTCCACGTCCCGATGATTTCGCGCGAGCGGCGCGCCATCCGTTCGCGCAGCGCAGGATCGCCGGCCAGCCGCGTCATCGCCGCCGCCAGCGCATCCGCGTCGCCGGCGGGATAGATCAATGCGTTCTCCCCTTCGACAACGATGTCTCCGATCGAGCCGCAGCGGTCGGTGACGATCACCGGCAGTCCGCAGGCCATGGCTTCGTTGATCACCGCTCCTCGGGGCTCATACGTGGACGGCAGCACGAAGACGTCGGACAGGGCGTAGTACTTCGGCAGGTCGCGCTGATTGATGAAGCCGGCGAAGCGGACACCGTGCAGTCCATGTTCGCGCGCATACGTTTCGAGCGGCTGGCGCAGCTCGCCGTCACCGACGAAGAGGACGACGGCGCGGTCGCGCCCGCGCATCCGTTCATAAGCGCGCAGCAGCGTCATCGGGTCCTTGCGCTCGACCAGTTTCGCGGAGAAGACGAAAACCGTCTGCTCTGATCCGATCGACAACGTCTCCCGCATCGTCTCCCGCTCCCCCTCCCCGAACCTGGCGGCCTCGGCGAAGCGATCGTTGTCGACCGCCCACGGCAGCAGAAAAAAGTGCTCGGGATCGCCGCCGTAGTGCCGGTAGTACTCGGCGTTGAGAACACCCGAGACCATGAAGCCGGTCGTCCGGCGAAAGAGCATGCGAAGCAGCCTGGCGCGGATGCGCCGCCGCAGCGTGTCTTCCGGCGGCGGGAAGCTGCTGTCGCCGTAGAGAAAAAACGGGATGCCCGCCAGCCGGCAGGTGACGATGCCGAGCATGGCGCTGATCGAGCCCCAGCCGAGCATGAAGATCACCATGTCGTAATGCCCGCGCAGCAGCGCGGCGACGATGCCGGGATTGATGTGCCGGGTCCAGCCGCGATTGCTGTCGTGCACGAGGTTCCGGAGAAACAGGTAACGGTAGCCGGTGAGCAACTCGACGTCCCATCGCAGCGACGTTCCCATGTCCTTGTCGCGATAGGTTTCCACGCCTGCATTCGAGAGATAGAGCACGGTCAGATCGACGTCCGGAGCGGCGGCCAGCGTGCGGAAGAACGGGTCCTGATACTGGATGACGTGCGAAGCGACGATGGCGATCTTCACGCACGCTCTCCGATGACGCGCGCCGGGATGCCGGCGACGATGGCGTTGGCGGGCACGTCCTTCGTCACGACCGCGCCCGCGCCGACGACGGCGCCGTCGCCGATGGTGACGCCGGGCAGGATTACCGACTTTGCGCCGAGCCAGACGTCGGCGCCGATGGCAACGGGTGCCGAGCGGCTTCCCTGCTCCTTGAGCAGGATGCCGCGGGCGGCGTTGTGGGCGTGGTCGGTGATGAAAACGCCCGGCGCGAGGAGCGTGTACGCCCCGATGGTGACGCGAAGTGCTGCATCGATCTCGCTGCCGGTTCCGATGAAGACGAAGTCGCCGAGGGTGAGGGAAGCGGCGTCATCGACGCATTTGAGGAAGACGTCGTGCTCGATGTCGATTCGCGAGCCCATCGTCACGCACCACGGACGGTCGATGCGCACCCGCGCGCCGATGCGCGGCTTGGCGCCGACGTGCGCGCCGCGCAAACGCAGCAGCGCCGCGCGAAGCCGGCCGGCGATCACGCCTGCGAGGACGCGCACTCGTTCGAACGTCTTCACGCCGGCCTCCGCGCCACCAGACAGAGTTGGTGCGCCAGCGTACGCGGCGCAATGCGCAGTGCCATCCGGTCGCCGAGCTTCAGCAGCGCAAGTGGGAGGAGGCGGTGCAGGAACCGGAAGAGGAAGTGGCCGGAAATCCACGGCGTCTCGAAGTAGACGAATTCGACGACCTCCAGCCCGGCCTCGCCCGCCGCACGCCGCAGCTCCTCCTCCGTGTACGCAAAGAAGTGATCGCCACCGCCGGCCGAAAATTGTCTGTGCTCGTGCTGCTTCGGATCGCCGAGCTCGGTGTAGCTCGGAAGATGCGACTTGAAGTAATCATGGTTCGGCGTGGAGACGACCAGCGTGCCGCCCGGCCGCACGTAAGACGCCAGGATGCGCAGAAACTCGGCCGGGTAGACGAGGTGCTCGATGATCTGGTTTCCGAAGACGAGGTCGAACATGCCGAGAGGCGGGCGGTCGAAGACGTTGGCGGCGAGGAACTCGATGTCGCCGCGTTCGTAGCGGGTCTTTGCGTAGTCGAGGAAGGGTTGGCGGATGTCGACGGCCACGACGCGTTTGCCGCGTTCGGCCAGCAGCAGCGCCAGCGTCCCCTGCGCGCAGCCGACGTCGAGCACGGAACCGGCGTGATAGCGATCGACCAGATCGGCGTAGAGAGCGAGCTGATTCTGATACGAATGGAACGAGTGGCGCTCGATGTCGCGGTCCCAGATCTCGCGCATGTCATTGCGATAGATCTCCTGGATCTCCGCGGGCCAGGCCGGATCGAACACCGGGCGCTTCACGCGGCTCCTCCGAGAAGGAGCGTGCGTACGGCGCGGACGGCGTAGCCGCGCCAGCGCGGATCGCGGCGCCGGCGCAGACAGGAGGCGATGAAGTAGAACGCTTTCGCACGCGTGCTCCTGGTGACGGTGCGCCGCTCCGGGCGGATGGCGGCGGCATCGTCAAGGTTTCCAACGCCGTCCCTCAGGGCGATGGCGACGGCGGCCGACGCGATCTGCTCCTGGCGATGAATGCTGCTGATCGCGCGCACGTCGATGCGCGCTTCGTAGAGCACGTCATCGGTGATGCAGATGTCGCCGAGGGCGGCCATGCGAATCCAGAGATCGAGATCCTGCGCGAAATAGAACTGCGGCCGGTAACCACCGCACTGTCGATAAGTATCGCTGCGAAAAACGGCACTGCCGTGATGCGGAAGCGACTGGATCGTGCCGGCGTCCGCGTGAAGGAGCGCGTGGTGCACGGCGTTCGATGCGTGCGCCGTCGTGTACAGCGGCTCGCCTTTCGGGCCGGTGTAGATGACCTGGGACGCGGCGACGACGCAGGTATCGAGCAGCGGCAGCATGCGCGCCAGCCGCTCGGGGCGCGAGAGGTCGCCGCAGTCCTGACGGGCGATGACCGCGGACGTCGCCGCATCGCAGCCGGCGATCAGGGCGCGCGTGATGCCGCCGTTTTCCTGCCGGATCACGCGGATGCGGGGATCGCGAACGGCGTAGGCGGCCAGAATGCTGGGCGTCTCGTCGGTCGAGCCGTCGTCGACCACGATGCATTCGAAGTCGCGCAGCGTCTGCGCGAGGACGCTGTCGAGCGTCGCGGCCAGCGTGGCCGCGCCGTTGTAAACGCTCATCACCACCGAGATCGCCGTCATCGGTGACGCTCGATCCAGGCGGCGGCGCGTCCGGCGCGCTGCCACCCGAGCAGCCGCGCGGCGAGATCGTAGACGCGGATGTCGCGCGCGGTCGAAAGAGTTCGGGCCAGCGCAATCAGCCGTTTCGATTCGGCGGCGAGACCGGCGGTGCCGCATTGCCGCCCGAGGTGAAACAGCTCGCGCGCGAAATGCTGAAGCTCGGGAGCGTCCGGCGAAACACTGGCGCGTCGAGCGTGTGCGGCGATGAGCTCGTGAGCCCGCGCGCGGTCGCGCAGACGTGCCGGATCGTTCGCCGCTCCGCGCGAGAGCCTCCCATCGGAGTGATCGCGATGCTCGCCGACGACTTCGTCCACGTAGGCGAGCGTGACCCCGAGCGCACCGGCGCGGCAGTCGTACTCCCAATCCTCTTCCAGCCGCAGCGTGGTCCAGGGTCCGACGGCGTCCGTCACCGATCGCCTGTAGAGCGGCGCGAGCGTCTCCCACCAGCGCGCGATGAGAAACGAGGGAAAGATCGTCCGCTGCACCTGGTTGGCCGGCTTCCAGTCGCAGGCGATCTCGTTCCCCATTTCGTTCCGATAGCGCACCGGGCCGTAGGCGATGCCCGTCTCCGGCTGCGCCGCGAGCGCGGCAACCTGCACTTCGAATTTGCGCGGCGAGAGCAAATCGTCGCTGTCGAGGTATTGGATGAAATCGCCGCGCGCGGCCAGCCGTCCCGCTTCTCGCGCCGTCCCCGGCCCGCCGTTCGGAACGTGAAGCACGCGAATGACTTCGGCATGCTCGGCCGCCAGAGCATCCGCAACCGCGATCGTGTCGTCCGTCGAGCCGTCGTCGACGATGACGATCTCGATCGGCCGGTAGGTCTGGGCGATCACGCTCGCCACCGCCTGGCGCAGCATGGCGGAGCGGTTGAAGACCGGAATCACGGTGGAGACGAGCGTCATACGGCGGGAACGATCATAGAGGACTTGACCTGCCGATTCGCGCGGTAGGATAGCCGGAGAAGGCGAACATGCAGGGAGCGTTGCGTGACTGATTTGCGGGCCGCGGTGGTCGGCCTCGGCTACTGGGGACCGAACCTGGCCCGGAACTTCTCGGCCAGCCCGGACTTCTCCCTCGCCGGTCTGTGCGATGCGAATCCCGAACGGCTGAAGAAGGCCGCAGCTCTCTACCCATCGGCACTCGCCACAGGCAGTCTGGACGAACTGCTGGCCGGGAAACCCGATCTCGTGGCCATCGCCACTCCGGTGTCATCTCACTACGAGTTGGCGCGCAGGTGCCTCGAGGCTGGATGCCATGTGCTCGTCGAAAAACCGTTCACGTCGACGGTTGAAGAGGGTGAAACCCTGCTGGTGCTGGCGGAGAAGAACGGCCGCAAGGTTTTTGTCGACCACACGTTTTTGTTCACCGGAGCGGTCGAGGAGATCAAACGGCAGGTCAGCTCCGGGAGCCTCGGCGACCTCCTTTACATCGACTCCGTCCGGATCAACCTCGGTCTTTTCCAGCCGGATGTCGACGTGATCTAGGATCTTGCGCCGCACGATCTCTCCATCCTGCAATACATCATCGGCCGCGCGCCGAGGACGGTGTCTGCGATGGGAACCAGTCACAATCCTCGCGGAACGGTAGATGTTGCGTATCTTCATCTCGACTACGGCGACGGCATGACCGCCCATCTGCACCTCTCCTGGCTTTCCCCGGTCAAGGTGCGCCGGATGATTTTTGCGGGGACGAAACAGTCCTTGATCTTTGATGACCTCGATCAGGAAGCGAAGATCAAGCTTTACGATCAGGGCGTCGCGTTTGATGTGACCGACCTGGAGAGCCGGCGCCAGGTCCTCGTGAGTTACCGCAAGGGAGACATGCGAGCGCCCGCGATCAAGGCGAATGAGGCGATCGCCGACGAGATCACCGAAATGGCATCGGCACTTCGCGGGGAGAGTGCGTCGCGTGCAACCGGCTACGACGGCCTGGCGTCCGTTCGAACGCTCGACGCCGCGATCCGATCGCTACACGACTCAGGCAGGCCCGCGGCACTATGAGCTCCCTGGTCTTTCCTGCCGAGCTCTCGATTCCCGCCTCGTCGCGCGTGGATGTCCGGAAACATCTTGCGATCGGTTCGCGAGTCGTCATCGGCGAACGCGTTCGGATTTCATGCGACTCTCTCGTTCTGGCCGACGGAGCACAGATCGAGGATGACGTGACCATCGACGTGCGGGAGTTTTCATTGGGAGCCGAATCCCGCGTCGAAACGCGATGCCGGATTGCCGCAATGCGCGGTGCCGCCGATCGTGTCCGGATCGGCGATTTTTCGTTTCTCGGGCACGATTCAAAGCTCCTCGTGCCTATTGCGATCATCGGTGACTATGTTGCGATTCAACACCATGCCTTGCTCAACGGACGCAAGCCGCTGCTGATGGGGCACAACTGCTGGATCGGACAGAACTGCATCCTGAACGCCGAGGAAAATCTGACGATCGGCAACAACGTGGGGATCGGCGCCTACAGCAGCGTTTACACCCACGGATATTTTGGTGATCTTCTCGAAGGTTCGCAGGTATTCAAGGTCGCTCCGGTCGTGATCGAAGACGACGTCTGGATCCTCGGAAGCTACAACGTCGTTTCGCCGGGGGTTGTCATCGGCGAGAAGGCTCTTGTTCTGACCGGATCGAACGTCACCAGGGATGTGCCTTCCAATCACACCGTCGGTGGTGCGCCCGCGCGCGACATGACGGACCGCCTCGTACCGTATCGGCCGAGGACCGTGGCCGAAAAAATCGAAATGGTTCGGGGCTTCATCGCCGAGTTTGTCGAATCCCAGCCCGAGGGCGCGTTCGTCGTGGTCGTTCGCGAAGAGCTGGGGTCAGAGAGCGATCTGCCGGCCGAACGCCCGCTGCTCGTCTTTACCGGTACGGAGAGTCCCTTGCCGAGATGGCCTGGCGTGACGATTTTCAGCGTCGCCTCCCGGCGCTACACAAAATGGCGTACCGCGCCGGAGATCGCGATGATGTCGTTTCTCAAGAGCTATCGCGCGCGATTCGTTCCTGATGACGAGCAGGTGGTCTGTTGAAGAACGTTTCGCGCGGTCTCTCCGTCGTGCTGCCGGCGTACCGTGAGGCCGCAAACCTGAGCGCGATGATCCCGCGCGTTCTCGCCAACCTGCCGACGGATTCGATCTCCGAGGTCATCGTGGTGGACGACCACAGCGATGACGGGACGCTCGAAGTCGTGCGGTCGTGGGCGGAGCGCGATCCGCGCGTGCGAGGAATCCGTCTTGCCCGAAATGCCGGGAGCCACATGGCCATTCTCTGCGGGATGTCGTATGCGCGATGTGGTGCCGTCGTGGTCCTGGCGGCAGACGGTCAGGATCCCCCGGAGCTGATCCCGGAGCTGGTGGAGTCGTGGCGAAACGGCGCTCAGGTGGTGTGGGCCGTGCGCGCGGGACGGGAAGGGGAGTCGGGCCTTTCGCTGGCACTTTCCTCGGCCTACTACCGGATCATGAATCGCTGGACGTCCGTGCGCATGCCGGCGACCGGCGCCGACTTTTTTCTGCTCGATCGCCGGGTGGTGGACGTCCTGAAAGCCCTGCCGGAGCGCAACACGTCGCTCTTCGCGCTGGTTTCGTGGCTCGGATTCCGCCAGACCGAGGTTCGCTACGAAAAGAAGGCCCGGTCATCGGGCAAGTCGAGCTGGACGCTTCGGAAGAAAGTCGGCCTGGCCATGGACTCGCTCTTCGGCTTCTCGGTGGCTCCGCTGAAACTGGCGTCCGCGCTCGGTTTTTTCTATGCCCTGGGCGGTTTCGCGTATGCGGTTCTCCTGATCATCAACAAGCTCACCGCCGGACGGGTACTTGGGGGAGTAGCGGCTGGAGGATGGTCCGCACTGATGGTGGTGATCCTCATCTCTTCCGGGACTCTGATGCTGGTGCTTGGTCTTTTCGGCGAGTACCTGTGGCGCACGCTGGAAGAGGTTCGAGGGCGGCCGCGCTTCGTCGTGGAAGAGAGTGTGAACGAGCCAGGCCCGGAGGATTCATGATCCCGTTTCTTTCACTGAAGGAGCAGACGGCGGCGCTGCGCGAGGACGTTCTCGCGGAGCTCGGCCGCGTCATCGACACGCAGGGATTCGCCAACGGTCCCGCCGTCGCGCAGTTCGAGAGGGAGCTGGCGGACTACCTCGGTTGCCGCGAGGTCATCGCCGTCAATTCGGGGACGTCCTCTCTTCACGCGGCCCTCATTGCCGCCGGAGTCGGGGCTGGAGACGAGGTGGTGACCGTCTCCCACACGTGGATCTCCACTGCGTGGGCGATCAGTTATGCCGGCGCGCGGCCGGTATTTGTCGACGTCGATCGCGCCACGTGCGGGATGGACCCGTCGAAGCTTGCGGCCGCGATCGGACCGAAGACGAAGGCGATCCTGCCGGTTCATCTCTACGGCCTGCCGGCCGACCTCGATCCGATTCTGGCGATTGCGCGCGAGCGCGGCATCCCGGTCATCGAAGACTGCGCGCAGTCGATCGGGGCAACGTACAAGGGACGGCAGACGGGTACGTTCGGTCTCGTCAACGCCACCAGTTTCTATCCCGGCAAGAACCTCGGCGCGTTCGGCGAAGGGGGAGCGGTCATGACCGATGACGCAGCCATCGCCGGCCGGGTCCGAAGTCTGCGCGACCATGCGCAGCAGGGCCGTCACAACCATGTCGAGCTGGGGTTCAACTGGCGGATGGACGGGTTTCAGGGTGCTGTACTCTCGGTGAAGCTCCGGCATCTGGACGCGTGGAATGCCCGCCGCCGCGCGATCGCCGCGCGGTACGTCGAAGGGTTGAAACGGGCCGAAGGTCTTTCTCTGGTGCCGGGGAATGATTGGTCGGAGCCGATCTGGCACATCTTCCCGGTCTTCCACGCCCAGCGCGACGAGTTCCGCACGCGGCTGGAAGCGCTGGGGGTGCAGTCGGGAGTCCACTATCCGCGGCCCGTCCATCTTCAGCCGGCCTACTCGTTTCTTGGATACAAACCGGGCGACTTTCCGATCGCCGAGGAGCTCGCGGCCACGGAGATCTCGCTGCCGATGTTCCCAGAGCTGTCGGATGCGGATGTCGATCAGGTCATCGACGCCGTGGTCGAAGTGTCCACGAAGCTTTCGACGGGAACCACCTGACGGATGCGCGACCGGCTCGCGAACGATGGCGCCGTCGCCGCAGGCAGTCCGATGCGTCGGTGGATGCTGCGCATTCTGCCGGCAGCCGTCGCCATCGGAGCATCGATCTGGTGGATCAGCGGCGCCGGAGTTCTGGCGGTGCTTCGCGGATGCCGGATCGGTCCGATGGTGATTGGAATGGCCCTTCAGGCCGGAGCGCCAACGATCGCGGGCTTACGCTGGCGGGCGGTTTTGAAAAGCGTGAAGGCTTTGCCGCTTCCGGCGCCGCGAGCGGCGATGGTTCTGAGTCTGCGGGCGCAGGCGGCTGTCGTTCTGGCTCCGGGAGGAATCGGCGTCGACGTCCTGCGCGGCTTCGAGGCGGGCTACGGACCGGCGATGCTGGGTCGGCTGACCAGGGTGGCGATTCTGGAGAGGCTGGTGGGAGCGAGCGTGCTGGCGGCGATCGCCGTCACATCCAGCCTGCTCGTTCTGAGCCCGAGGTGGGGCGGGATTCTGGCCGCGTCCCTGGGAGTGCTTTTCATCATCATCCTTCTGATCCCGGGCTCGTTCCGGCCGATTCTGGGCTGGACGGTGGTCAATCACATTCTGGCTCTGGCAGGACTCGCCTTCGGAATCGCCGCCACCGGCGTGCACGCCTCGGCCGCCGCCCTCGTTTCCATCGCGGCGGTGGCGGCGTTCGCGGCGATGCTTCCCGTGTCGTTCAATGGTTACGGTCTGCGCGAACTGGCGCTGGCGATGCTCGCGCCGGGCCTTGGCCTTGACGCGAAGCGGCTGGCGGCGTCAGGGTTGGTAGCATCGACGATCCTTCTGGCCGGCCTTCTGATTGCGGCTCTGGGAGCGAGGATGATTCCGACCGGCGAGGAAAAGGCGGTACGCGCGTGACTGAACTTCAGATTCCAACGATTGACGGCCTGGCCGGACGCCGCTGCGTCATCACCGGAGGGGCCGGATTCATCGGCTCGTCGCTGACGCGGCTGCTGCTGAAGAGCGGCGCGGACGTGGTGGTATTCGACAACCTCGCCACCGGAGCGATCGCGAACCTCGATTGCCGCGAGGAGATCGGGCGGGAACCGGAAATCGTCTGGGGCGACGTGCGCGACGGCGAGCGGCTCTCGCGTGTTCTCCGCGAAGGCGATACCGTTTTTCATCTGGCCTGTCTCGGGGTCCGGCACTCGATCCATTCGCCCTTCGAGAATGAGGACGTCAATGCCCGCGGCACGATGACCGTGCTGGCGGCCGCTCGCCAGGCGAAGGCGAGACGCGTCGTTCACGTATCGTCCTCCGAGGTGTATGGCACGGCGCGGTCGGTGCCAATGACCGAGGACCATCCCACCGACCCGCATACGATCTATGGATCGAGCAAGCTGGCAGGCGAGTGCTATGCGCGATCGTTTTATCGCTGCTACGGGTTTCCGGCGGTGGTGGTGCGGCCGTTCAACTCGTACGGACCGCGTTCGCACTTCGAAGGCGACTCGGGGGAAGTGCTTCCCCGCTTTGTCCTTCGGGCCGTGACCGGCCATCCACTGGTCATCTTCGGCGACGGCGAACAGACCCGGGACCTGACTCACGTCTACGACACGGCTACGGCCATCGCGCTGGCTGCCGTCGCCGAGGGAGTGGAAGGCCGCACATTCAATGCCGGCTCCGGCCGGGAGATCTCCATCAACGAGCTCGCGGAACTGGTCCGCCGCGTGGTTGGAAACCCCGATCTCGCCATCGAGCACGTCGAGCCGCGGCCTGGCGATGTGTTGCGGCTTCTGGCCGATTCGAGTGAGGCGGAGCGCACGCTCGGATTTCGTCCTGCCGTTCCGGCCGAGCGCGGGATCGCCGATCTCGTGGCCGGATTCCGCGCGATACCATTAGCGCGCGCCGAGCAGATGGCCTCGGGGATGCGCGTGAAGAACTGGGAATGACCGACAGCGCCCGTACTCGTGTTCCGATTGTTCGCCCGTCGCTCGGCGACGACGAGGTGGACGCCGCCACGCGCGTGATCCGATCCGGCTGGGTCACGCAGGGGCCGGAGGTGGCTGCCTTCGAATCCGAGTTTGCCGCCGCCGTCGGCGCGCCGCACGCGGTAGCCGTGGCGAACTGCACGGTCGCTCTGCAACTCGCCCTGCTGGCGGTCGGAGTCAAGCCGGGAGACGACGTGGTGACGGTGAGCCACAGTTTCGTGGCGACGGCGAATGCGGTGGTGGCCGCCGGGGCACGGCCGGTATTCGCCGACGTCCGGCGCCAGACGCTGGGGATGGATCCCGGCGCTCTCGAGGCAGCGCTGACGCCGCGCACGAAAGCGATCCTCTGCGTTCATCAGATCGGGATCCCGTGCGATCTCGAAGGCATTCTCGCGATCGCTTCGCGCCACGGGCTTCCCGTCATCGAAGACGCGGCCTGCGCGATCGGAAGCGAAGTGCTGTGGAAGGGGCGCTGGGAACGGATTGGACGCCCGCACGGTCTCATCGCCTGCTTTTCGTTTCACCCGCGAAAGATCGTGACCACCGGAGACGGCGGCATGCTGACCACGGCCGACGACGCGCTTGCGGCGCGCTTCCGGCTGCTGCGCCAGCACGCCATGACCGTGCCGGACACGGTGCGTCATCAGGCCACGAGCGTCGTGTTCGAGGACTATGTCGAGCCGGCCTTCAACTTTCGAATGACCGATCTGCAGGCCGCAATCGGACGGCCGCAACTGGCGCGCCTGAGCGCGATCGTCGCCGAGCGGCGGCGGCTGGCGGACCGCTATCGCAAGGCGTTCGACGATCATCCGTTGTTCGCGCCTCCCGTCGAAGAGCCGTGGGCGCGCTCGAACTGGCAGAGCTATCCAGTGTTTCTGCGCGAAGGAAGCGGCGTCTCCCAGGTCGAAGCGATGCAGTACCTGCTCGACAACGGGATCGCCTGCAAGAGGGGAATCAGCAACGCCCACCAGGAGCTGGCGTACGCGGATCGCTCGCGCTGGGCCTGCGGCCCGGAATCGTGCCCGGAGCACTCCTGCCGCTGTCTGGCCGCGAGCGAGTGGCTTCGCGATCACACCATCCTCCTGCCGCTGTTTCACGGGATGACGGACGGCGAGCAGGAGCGGGTGATCGAAGCCTGCACCGATCTGGCCGGCGTTCGAGGAAAAACCGCGTGAGCCATCCGAAGCGAGATGCGAAGTACGACCTCGAGAACTACGTCCGCATCGCGGACGACGTGGAGCTGGGCGAAGGGGTGCGGATCTTTTCGTTCGTCAATCTCTATGGCTGCCGCATCGGTGATGGAGCCCAGATCGGCGCGTTCGTGGAGATCCAGCGAGGTGCTGTCATCGGCGCGCGCTGCAAAATCTCCAGCCACACGTTCATCTGCGAGGGAGTGACCATCGAAGAGGAGTGCTTCATCGGACACGGCGTCATGTTCATCAACGACCGGAGACCAAAGGCGGTGAACGCTGACGGATCGCTTCAGGGCCGCGAGGATTGGACGTGCGAGCCGACGCTGGTCAGAAAGAGAGCGAGCATCGGCTCGGGCGCGACCATCCTCTGCGGCGTGACCATCGGCGAGGGCGCTCTGGTCGGCGCCGGTGCCGTGGTGACGCGCGACGTGCCTGCCGGCGGCGCCGTGGCCGGGGTTCCGGCACGGTTGAAGGCGCGCTGACGAAACTCCGCGACTTCGGGCCGGATCACGAATGAAGAAGCTGATCCTCATCGCCGTCGTCCTGCTCGACGCCGCAATCGTGGTGCATCTCGCGGGCAGCTTCTTCGGCGCGTTGGCCTTCGTCCTTTTCGTCGGCGCGTTTCTTCTTCCCGCGTGCGCGCTGGTCATGCGCCTTCCTCATCTGCGAGCGATGCCCACCGATCTTCGCCTCACCGCGGCGAGCGTGCTGGTGGTGATCCTCATCGTCCCCTGGTTTTTCGTGCGCAAGCTCCTGCCGGTGACCCCGGCGATCGTGGATGTCGTCGTCTGCGCGATTCTCGTGATCGCAGCGGGTAAGGCGGTGCTCGGTGCTCGGTTGTCGGTGCTCCCAGGTTCTGACAATCGACCACCGAGCACCGAGCACCAATACGTCGTATTCATCCTGCTGCCGGTGCTGTTCGCGCTGGCGTGGCTCGGATACGGCGCTCCGGCCGGCGGGAACGTGATGTTTCACGGCCTCTTCGGCATCGACTTCGGCAATCTGGTCTCGATCGTTTCCACGGTGCGGGCCTCGCCGCTTCTACCGCTGGCACATGTCACCGACAGCGGTCCGCTCAACTATCACTGGCTCTACTTCACCCTGCCGGCGATGCTGACGGACTTCTGCGGCGTGGCTATGCCTGCGTTCAACGCTCTGATCCTGGTGAACCTGCTGGCCGCCGCGCTGCTGGTTCATACGCTGGTTACCGTCGTCGCGGCGCTCGATCCGCAACGCGGCCGCCGCACCGCGCAGGCGGCGATGGCGGTGGTCCTCTTCGCGCCCTTCACCATCTACTACTACCAGACCATCGACGCCCGTCTTCACCTCGGGTGGCTGGCGGTGCCGACGCGGAACCATCTCCTGCTCTCACCGCTCAACAGCATGATCGTGTTCGGGAACAACACCTTCGCGCTCGTGCTGGCGCTGTTCACGGCCATGCAGGTGGAGCGTTGGAATCGCCAACGGCGCATGACCGACCTGGTGCTGGGAACGGCCGCGTTGTCGATGGTGATCGGCTACAGCGTCACGCTGCTCTTCCCGCTGGCCGCCGCACTGCTGCTCTGGCTCGCCCTCGGCCGCATTGCCCGTCCGATGCTGGTGCTGGCCTGGGCCGTGGTCATGGGTGGGGCGGCGGCTGCGATGTTTCTGGCGATTCACGTCCTGAGCTCCGGCGACAGCCGCCACGCCGCCTTCGCATTCGACCGAGGGCAATTTCTGAGGATGGTCATCTTCGGGATGCTGCCGCTTTGGGGATTGCTGGCCCTGGCTCCCCGCAAAGCGCTGACGTTCTTTCACGTGCTCATCGTCGCGGCGCTGGCTGTTCCCTCGTTTCTCTACGTCGCCGGCAGTACGACCGGGCAGGTGGACTTCTCGATCAAGACCGGCTCGCTGCTGGCGGTGGCTTTTGCCCCGCTCATCGCGGTGACGATCGAGTTGTGGTTTCGAGGGCGGCTGGCCCGCTGGAAAACGATCACGGCCGCGTTTCTGGTGGCTCTGGGCGCCATTCAGACCTCGGCGTACATCCTCCAGTTTCCGTACTACCGGCTGCGGCATTTGGAATCCCGAGGAGTGGCCATTCCGGGCGACTACTACCGGGCGCTCCTCTGGATCAGGGATCAGACGCCGCGGCAGTCGATCGTCGCCGAACCGGGCGGGTTGACGATACGGGGCGAGCTCCCATCGACCTGGATCGCCGAGCGCCGGGCCTGGCTCCCGACGCCGTACACCGAATCGATGCTCGTTCCGCCGCCGGATTCACCCGTTCGGAAGCGTGCCGCGCTCTGGGCCACGTTCCTGCGGAATCCCGGCGACGCCGCGGTCGCCGGCATCATCGCCTCCGAGGCCGACTACCTGCTCCTGCCGCGGGACGTGCAATCGCCACCCTGGACTCCGGTGAGCCGCTCCGGAGCGTGGGTCATCTACCGCTCGACGTCGCGAGCCGGACGATGATGGTGAAGTCATACAGCTTGTAGTCGTGCAGCAGGGCGACGTCCTCCGACAGATTGCGTTTGCAGTAATCGAAAAGCTGTAGCGGATCGGCGTAGTGGAGATCGGGCCGCTGTTTCTCGCGATCGGAGTACGTGGTCAGAGCATTGAAGGCAATGCCGCGGGTGGCCAGACTGGCCATGTCTTCGATGGCAGCGACCATGTACTGATGCCAGGCTTCGTTGTCCGCATCGAGCTTGACGTTGAAGATTCCGCTGGCGACGCAGTAGTCGGCTTTCGGCAGCTCCGCACGCTCCATCGTGAAATGCGCCCGCGGCTGGCCATCGAATCCCGCCTTCGCGGCGTCGATCATCGGAGCGCAGATGTCGTAACCCCAATAGTCAACGTCCCGGCCTGCGCCTCGGAGGTAGGAGAGCAACGCTCCGTACCCACAGCCATAGTCGATGATGGAGCGCTCCCTCGCGGCATCCATCACTTCGCAGAGCTTTGCAAAGCGAATCTGCTGCGCATCCGCCGAGTTCCAGCTGACACCGGGAGGCGTGGGGCCGTACGTGGCGAGAGTGTTCGTATAGAACGCCAGCAACGGTTCCAGCAGGGGATCAGGCTCTCTGGTCGTGATGCCGTCATCATACGACGGGCGTGTAAACTGCTTCCGGTCTTCATCCGACAATGAATGCAACGAACGGCGGAAGTCTCCGCGATGGCATCACCGTGGTCGTGCCGGTCTACAACAGTGAGGGATCGCTGACGCCGCTGGTCGAACGGCTGCACGCCGTGCTGCCCTCGCTGGCCCCGGAGTGGGAGATCCTCCTGATCAACGATGGAAGCCGCGACCGGAGCTGGGACGTCATCCGCGAGCTGGCCGCCCGTCACGAACGCGTACGCGGGGTCTGCATGCTGCGCAACTTCGGCCAGCACAACGCCGTCCTGGCCGGCAGCCGCGCGGCGCGATACGCGATCACGGTGACCATGGACGACGATCTGCAGCATCCGCCTGAGGAGATTGCCAAGCTGTTATCCGCTCTGGCCCTCGGTGCCGACGTCGTTTACGGCACGGCGGCCACGCTCCCGCACGGCCTGTGGCGGAACTTCTTCTCCCGATTGACCAAGCGCGCCTTCGCCTTCGTGATGCGTGTCGACACCGTGGTCGACATCGGCGCCTTCCGCGCATTTCGCACCGAATTGCGCCAGGCATTTCAGTCTTACAACAGTCCGGAAGTGCTCTTCGACGTGCTTCTTTCGTGGGGCACGTCGCGTTTCTCCTCGGTGACGTGCGAGCATCAGCCGCGTGCGATCGGCCGCTCGAACTACACGCCGGCCTCGCTTTTCAATCAGGCCATGCTCGTCCTCACCGGATACAGCACCGCGCCGCTTCGGCTGGCCAGTCTGGTGGGGTTTCTGTTCACGCTCTTCGGTTTTGGCGTTCTCACCTACGTGGTCGGACGCTATTTCGTCGACGACACCAACGTTCCCGGCTTCCCATTCCTGGCTTCGGCCATCGCCATCTTCGCCGGCGCCCAGCTCTTCGCCCTCGGCATCATGGGCGAGTATCTGGCGCGCATCTTCAACCGCAGCGTGGAGCGCCCCGTTTATGTTGTGAAGGAAACGACCGGCCCCGCGGCCGAGTGATCGCGATCCGGCTCTTTGCGCAAGGCGATGGCGGCGCAGCAGAGCAGCGGAGGCCACGCCGAGAGCACGTAGCGGTGTACGTTCCAGCCCAGCACCAGTCCCGTGAAGATCGAGCGCGCGACGACATAGAAAAGCAGCAGCAGCACCAGCAGCGTGTAGTCATCGAAGCGCCCTGCTCTCAGCTGGCGCAGGCTGCGCACCAGGGCCAGGCATCCCAGAACGAGCGCAACGATGCGGAGCAGAAGAAGGAGCCCGTAGAACGGCCGGCGCACCACGCGCGGAACGCTGGTCAAGGCCTCGAGCAGGGAAGAGTTGTTCTCCACGTTCACCCACTGGTGGATCGTGTGCCAGCCGCGTAACAGCACCATGCGCAGAGGATGGTCGCGCCGTTTCTGGCGCGCCAGCCGCTCGAATACGGCGTCATCGGCCGCGGTGTAGGCGCCGCGGGCGGCGATTTGCGCCACGAGCCGGAGCACTTCGTCGCGCTCCGCCGCGCTGTCGAACGCCCTCTCCGGCACGGTCGCTGCTTTTCCTTCGCCGATCGCATAGACGAAGTCGTAGGTTTCCTTTTCCGTGCCGAGCCACGTGTCGGCCCAGTCGAAGGCGCCACGGTTGTAGATGTGTTGCCCGCCGAAGACGCCGATGCGTCCGGTAAACCACGTCCGGTACGCGACCTCCAGTCCCACCAATGCGCAATACACCAGCGCAGCCGCCGCCAGTTGCCGGATCGAAACCCGCGCCACGCGCGTGCGCAGCAGAAGCGCGGCGCCGACGAGCAGCGGAGGCATCACGATCATTTCCGGCCGGAAGAAGAGAGCGATCGTGAGCACGGCAGTGGCGGAGGTGAGCCAAAGGGTCTCCAACCGGTCGTTGACAACCCAGCGCCACAACAGGAGCAGACCACCGGTGATGAGGATGACCGTTTCCGGGTCAGGACCGATTTCATTGACGGCAAAGAACGTCCACGGCGGAACGCCGAGCAGGATCGCGGACGCGTATCGCGGCGCGCCCGCGGCGATGGCCACCCGGTACAACGCCAGAAGCGAGACCGCCACCATCAGCAGTTGCGCGATGGTGACGCGCAGCCGCAGCGCGCCGGCCGGATCGTGATAATCGCCGCCCGAGAGTGCCGCCAGGAAGATCGCGTAGCCGGGCGGCCGCCAATCGGAGTTCCCCCACGCTTCTCCGCGCTCCGCCGCCAACGCCATCGGGTCGGCGGGAGCGAAGCGATGATGCTCGCTCAGGTACTGCCCTTTCGCGACGAAGTACACCTCGTCGGTAATCAGCGGATGCCGGAAGTGGGTGAGCACGATGACGGCGTGAATGGCGAGGAGGGCAAGGAGCAGGGCGAGAGCTGGATCGAAAGGCCGTCGCGACGAACGCATGAGGATCGGGGTAGCATAACCGCTGACCGCGCAGGGACGAGACCACGACGATGATTCGCGACCGCTGGCTCGATTTCTGGCACGCGCTGCCGCCGTTCCGAGGCCGCCTTGCCGTTGCCCGCATCGTCGCGCAGCACCTGCTGACGAATGAAAACAATCAGGTAGCGTGGGCCAAACTCCCGAATGGATTTCGGATGAAGGTCGACCTTCGCTGGCAAGGTGGTTACGACGTTCTCTACTACTTCCGGACGTACGAAGCGGCGCTGGCTTCCTTGCTGATCCGCGCGGTCGATGATGACGGCGCTGTGCTCATCGACGTCGGCGCAAACATCGGCGCGTTTTGTTTCCTGGCGGCGGACGTACTGCGGCGGCGCGGGGGAACTGCGCTGGCCATCGAGCCGCTGCCGCAGAATCTCGCCTTTCTCACGGAGTCGATCAGCGCCAACGATCTGAGCGACGTGATCGTGCCGTTGCCCGTTGCCGTTGGAGATCATGAGGGTGTACTCGGCCTGGCGCCGTTGACGAGCGGCATGATTGCCAACGCGCGGCCCGTGTCCTGGTCGGAAAACAAAGTCACCGGGACGTCGGACAATATCCTTCTGCCAATGACCACCCTCGACTCCATTGTGCGTGAGCGGGATACGCGTAACGTGCGATTCGTGAAGATCGACATCGAGGGCGCCGAACTGTATGCGTTGCGTGGCGCGCGGTCGCTGCTGATGACCCAGCGGCCTCTCGTTTACGCGGAATTCCATCGCGAATACGCCCGGGCCAACGGAACGACCGAAGCCGATATCGCCTCGTTCGCCGATTCAGTCGGCTATCGCATCGCGTATCTCTCTGCCGATGGTGCCGTCACGGAGACGCCTCCGCCCTCCGACTCACGCATGCTGGACATCGTGCTCATTCCGCGCGAGCCTTCCGCGCAGCAACTCCGGGTGCTGCAACGATGAGCGGCCCGCCGATCACATTCATCGCCTGCGTGGAGCCTGGCTCGCATCGCCTCGAGTACAAAGCCGCAACGCTTTTCCTCACCATGCGCCGCAATCTGGGCGCGCTCGCCGGTGCCTCCATTCGCGCCTACGCGCCGCGTCCGGGACGCCCTGTCGCGCCGTGGCTTCGCGAGCTGATGGATCACTTCTCGATCGATTACGTCGACGAGCCGATCAACGCCGCGCACGCCGACTACGCGCTGGCCAACAAGCCGCTCGCGCTGGCGCACGCCGAGGCCACCGCGACGACGGAGTTCGTCGTCTTCCTCGATACCGACATCCTCATGTGGTCGGAGCCTCGCGCGTTTCTCTTCGACGACGGGATCGACATGGGCCTCGTTGCCGACACCACCAAGACGACGGCGTCGGCAGGGCCGGGCGATCCATTCGAAGAGTATTGGATGCGTCTCTACGATCTCGTCGGCGCCTCGGCCCGCCCATTCGTCACCACCACGCTGACGCACGAGCACGTGCGCGGAACCTGGAACAGCGGCGTGGTCGCGCTGCGGCGCTCCGCCGGGATCGCCGCACAGTGGGCGGAGGCGATGGAGCGTCTGCTGGCGAATGACTTCGCCCCGGCCGCCGCGTCGTATCTGCGCGAGAACAACGTGCTCAGCGCCGTCGGCGTGGCCAGGTTTGATCGCCTGCTGCAGATGCCTGTTACCTACAACTATCCGGTGCAGAATTGGGATCACATGTCCGCGCACGGCACCACGCCCGAGGATGCGGTGCTGTGGCACTACCAACCGTTCTTCGACAAGGCCTTTCATCGCTTCGCCGACCGGATCGACGCCGCGCGAACGTTCCGCGACCGGCTGTCGCTGACCGAGAAGTTCGCGGATGACCTCCGGCGCAACTACCGCCGCCGGATCGGTATCGACGAGAGCTGGACGCAGTGGCTCCGGCGCCGCGCCCGCCTCGGCCCGCGCATCCGCAAGCTCCTGGGCCGCTCCAAGCCCTCGGACGCGCGAATCGACGGCTAGAATGCCGCGATGCCTTTGCGACAACTCCTCGGCGCGCTTCTGTACGACAGGCGGCGCTTCGAGCGGGACCTACGAGGGCGATGGGATCTGATTCACAACCGCAGCGAGACCATCACCGTCAATCCCGACGGTCCGGGCGTGCGGTGCGAATGGCAGTGGACCTCGCCGGTCGACTACTGCCGGTTCGTGCCGCGCGCGGACGTCCGGCTGCTGCGTGCGGCGCTCGGAACGTGGCCGATCGGATTTGCGAACGCGTCTCCACCCGCGCCGGAACCGCAGGTCACGTTTCTCATCGGCCATCGCGGGCGCTCGCGGCTGCCGCAGCTGTTGCTGACGCTGCGATCGATCGCGGCACAGCGGGACGTGCCGATCGAATGCATCGTCATCGAGCAGGCGCACGCGCGCGAGGTCGAGCACGAATTGCCGGCGTGGGTGCGCTACCTCCATCAACCGGCTGGCGAGGGCGATCCCTACAAACGCGCGCAGACCTTCAACGAAGGAGCGGCCGCCGCGCGCGGGCGCATTCTCGTCCTCCACGACAACGACATGCTCGTGCCCGAGCGTTACGCCGCCGAGATCGTCGCGCACGCGGACGCGGGATGGGAGGCCATCGACCTGAAGCGCTTCATCTTCTATCTGACGGAGAGCGAGACCGCGCGCGTGCTGCGCGAGCAGAAACTCCAACTCGACGAACGAAGCGAGGTGGTCATCCAGAATCTGCGCGGCGGCAGCGTCGCCATCACGAAATCCGGCTACGAGGCCATCGGCGGATTCGATGAAGAGTTCGTCGGCTGGGGAGGCGAAGATCTCGATTTCTGGGAGCGCGCCGAGACGCTGCGCGCCACGCGATTCGGCTACCTGCCGATCGTCCACCTTTGGCACGCGCCGCAGCCCGAGAAGCTGCACGGGAACGAGGCGCCGGCGGTGAAGCGCTATGCCGAGCTGGCGCGCGTGCCGGTGGCGGAGCGCATCGCCCGGCTCAAGGCCCGCTCCGCACCGCGATGACGTCGCCGATGCGCATGACCACGCGCGCCCCGCGGCTGCCGAAGCCACGAGCGTGCTGGACATACCAACCCGGCCCGATCACCATCGCCTCCGTGCCGCTGTGAATGCTGGTGGCCAGCGCCGGGTAGTCATAGCGCAGCGATACCGCGAACGAAGGATCGGCGTAGATCGGCTCGAGGGTGTCGTGCGAGCGGAGGATCAGGTCGAACATCGGCCGGAGATCGTCGACGTGCATGTAGGTGGCGTTGTAGGGATCGCGCGCAACGCCGCTCAGCACGAACGGCGCGAGCAGCAAGAGCAGCAGCGGCACGCGCCGGCCGACGCTGGCGACGGCATCGGCGATCATGAGATAGAGCGCTGGAAAGCAGACGATCATCAGGCGCACTTCGCCGTATGGATAGCGGTGAATCGTGCTGGCCGCGGCGATGATGAGCGGCGGCACAAAGGCCAGCATGGTGATGGCCAGGTTCCGCTCACGGAACAGCCAGGTGATGATCAGGAGCGCCGCGGCCAGCCACCAGAAGCGGACCAGATTCATCGCCTGTCCGCTCCAGTGCATCGTCCCGGCGAGGAACGAACCCGGCGACGTGATCCAGCGCCCGTTGGCGGCGAAGTAGGCGTTCATGTCGCCGTGCAGGCGAATACTTTCGGGCCCCGGCGCCAGCCAGCGAAGATACGCGAGCGCGAAGAGCGCGAAGAGGACGACGAATCCGCCCAGCATCCGCGGCCGGCGAATGGAGAGGATCGCCATCGGCACCAGCACGAATACCGGCGCGTAGAGCGTCATCACCGCGATCGCAGCGGCGAGGAAAAATGCAATCGTGGCGATGACCGACTTGCTCTTGCGAATGTGCAGGAAGAGCACGATCAGGAGCGTGACGGCGAACGCTTCGAGCGTGTACTGCTTGATCCGCGCCGAGTAAAAGAGCAGCGGGCTGGAAAAGGCCAGCAGCGTTGCCCACGCAAAACGCGAGACGCGCGGCAGCGGCGCGAAAAAAGGAAGCGCGCAGACCGCGACGCCGAACATCGCCGCCGGCTCGCGCAATGCGGCATTGGAGACGCCGCGCAGCGAGCTCCATCCGCGGCAGATGGCATAGAACAACGGCGGCGTGCTCCACGAGTGCGCATGCCACCCGCCATGCCGCACCAGCTCCGCCACCCAAACCTCGTCCTCGAAAAGCGTGGCGCCGAGGGAACGGAATCGAATGGCCGCGGCGATGACGAGCAGCGCGCCGCAGGCGATGGCGAACCAGAGATCGGCGTCGTCGCGCTCGTTGGTGATCATGGGAGATGGGTATCGTATCGTGAGGCTGGTTGCCGGGTTGCCGGGTTGCCGGGTTGCCGGGTTGCCGGGTTGCTGAGTTGCTAGGTTGCTGAGTTGCTGAGTTGCTGGGTTGCCGGGTTGCCGGGTTGCCGGGTTGCCGGGTTGCCGAGTTGCTGAGTTGCTAGGTTGCTGAGTTGCTGCTTCCCGCCCGATCCGCAGTTGATTCGATCGTGGCAACTCGGCAACCCAGCAACCCAGCAACCCAGCAACCCAGCAACCCAGCAACCCAGCAACCCAGCAACCCAGCAACCCAGCAACCCTTATCATTTCCAACATGCTCGAACGCGACCTCACCGACGGCATCCTCACCATCCGCATGGCTCATGGGAAAGCGAGCGCGCTCGATCTCGAGCTTTGCCGGGCTCTGTTGAGTGCATTCGAAGAGGCTGCGGCGGACGATGATGTCGGCGCGGTGGTGATCACCGGCACCGGCTCGATCTTCTCCGCGGGCGTCGATCTGCCGCGCATGATCAGCGCCGGCGGAGATTACGTGCAGACCTTCGTCGAAGCGCTCGACGCCGCGTTGCGCGGGCTCTTCGTCTTCCCCAAGCCGGTCGTCGCCGCGGTCAACGGCCACGCCATCGCTGGCGGCGCCATCCTCACCTTCGCCTGCGACCATCGCCTCATGACCGGCGGGCGCATCGGCGTGCCCGAGCTGCTGGTCGGTGTCCCTTTCCCCGCGATCGCGCTGGCCATCGTTCGCTATGCCGTCCCGCGCCAGCACCTGCAATCGATGATCTATTTCGGCCGGACCATCGAGGCGGCGGAAGCGAAGAACATCGGCATCGTCGATGACACGCCGGCTGCCGCCGATCTTCTCCCGCGCGCACACGCCGTCGCGAAGACGCTGGCCGCGATTCCGCGCGATGCCTTCCGCCTCACCAAACGCCAGCTTCGCGAGCCCCACCTCCGCGACGCCTCCCACATCGCCCTCGCCTCGGCCGACGAGATCGACGCGGTCTGGGCCTCGCCTGCAACGCACGAGCAAATTCGGGCGTACCTGGCGAAGACGATCGTGAAGAAGTGAGGGCGGCGCCTCGGTACCCAGCCGCGGAGCGGCGTTATTTATGTAGCCCACAGCGTGAGCTGTGGGACTGCGATCAGCTCGATATCCAGCCGCGGAGCGGCGGCATATCGAAGTCGCCTTGACCGCTCATTCGAGATGTCGCCGCTCCGCGGCTCGATAGGGGTTGGCTTTGTAACCCACAGCTCACGCTGTGGGCTACATAGATACCGCCGCTCCGCGGCGGTTAATGGTCGTTCTTCAACTCGACAAACTCCATGCTGAAGTTCGTAACCGCGTCCGAGAATTCGTTGATGATCACGCCCTTCGCGCAACTGCCGCCGCCGCTTCCGGGCGTCGCGCTGGTCGTCGCACCGATCGTCCAGTTCGATGACGTGTGCGCGGATGTGCACGGATCCTTGCGCTGCAGATCCTGTTTCGCGCCCGAGGCCTCGGCGATCGTCGGGCCGTCGACGACGGTGCCGGACTTGTCCTTCAACGTGTAGCTCTCGCTGCCGTTGATCTGCGGGAACGCGCCGGCGCTATTCAGATAGACGACATTCGTGCCGAGGGTGACTCCCCAGAACGACTCGAACGCGGACTTCGTGGCGTTGCGGGCGATGATGACGTAGCCGTTAGCCGGAATCACCGTGCCCGCAGGGATCGTGAACGTGAGGGTGGAGTTGGCCTGCGTGACCTTCCATCCGGAGATGTCGGTGTCGGTGCCCGATGGTTGCGGCTGCGGCTGCGGCGGTTGCGAACCACCGCCGCCGGCCAGCCAGGCGATGCCGTTGGCGACCAGCAGGCCGTTGTCGTATTTCGGATCGTTGTATCCGAGGAACGTCTTGTGGCCGCAGCCGTTCGTGGCATCCTCGGTGATCGACGAATCGCCGATCGCGGCAATGCGGCCCGACCCGAACGTCGACGTCGCGTAGGTCACGCCGATCGCTGAGTCGTGGGTCGACGTCGTCTTCCAGACGTGTCCCTTTGCCGCGCCGCTGATGGTCATCGTCGAGGAACCGAACAGCCCGAGGCCCTTTGATGGCGAGGGAACGCCAAAGGCGCCGTGGATGATCGGCGAGGTCGCGTCGGCGGTGAAGTTCCCGTCCGGCGCGTCGTCGAACCAGCCGAAGACCTTGTCGCTCTTGTTGTCGTTGTAGGTGATTCCGAAGACGCTCGGGTTTCCCATCAGCGCGTTGAAAACGCCGGCGGCATCGATGCCGTCGCTGTTGCGATCGGCGCCGGCGTGGTCGGCGATCATGAACAGCCCGCCGCCGTTCTGCACGAAGTTGCGGATGGCCGTCATCTCGTCCGGCGTCAGGGCGATGTTCGGCTCGGGCATGACGAAAACGTTGTAGTGACTGAGATCCTGCGGATTCGTGCTGTCGCCGAAGCTGACCCGCGCGCCGATCGGAAGGCTCTCCACGTGGAAGCCTTTCTTCACCAGGTCGATCCCCATCGCCGAGTGCGCACCGCTCCAGAAGGTCTCGAGCGTCGCCGGCGTGATCCCAGCCTGGTCGGGCGTGGGGAAACGTTGCGCGGTGCCGCAGGTGTCCTCATCGAGCGTCCAGTCGGCGTTCCCCGCGGTCTGTTTGTGCGCGGCATCGAAGAGGATGGTCTTCTGTTGCGCGGCGGCGCTCGTGGCGATGAAGAGCAGCACGATCAGCAGTCGTTTCATGATTCCTCCGTTGGACCGTTGAGTAGTGCGGATTGACCACGCCAGCGTTTCATTACGTGACCGAAATCCACCCTGCCAATGTAAAATGCGACTCTACTCGACCCGCACATTCGTGCAATGCGCCGTACGGCTCCCCACCGACAAACGCATCAAAGAGGAGAAAGAATGAGACTTTTCAAGTCCCTGCTCCCGGTATGCCTGTTCCTCGTCGCGTTCCCGCTTGCCGCGCAGAATCTCGAGATCCACTACATCGACGTCGGTTGGGGAGGTTCGGTCTTCGTCAAAGGTCCCACCGGAATCACCGTGCTGCTGGAAGGCGGCGACACCGGCAAAGGGACAGCCTACGTCGTCCCGTACCTGCAATCGATCGGCGTGGCGCCGGCCAACGGCCTCGATTACATCATCGGCGGCCACCAGCACTGCGATCACACCGGCGGCCTCGATGAAGTGATCAACGCCGGTTACAACGTGCACATCAAGCAGTACAACAACGGCTCGTCGTACGCCTCGTCGTGCGTCGATCAGTGGAACGCTGCCGCGGCCGGAACGACCGCCGGCGCGCCGATCGCCATGCCCGTCGGCACGGTCATCGACCTCGGCAACGGCGCCACGATGACCTGCATCGCCCGCAACGGCTCGATCATCGGCGGCGGCTCCGTGGCGGTGACCGACGAGAATGACCGCTCGATCTCGCTGCTCATCAAGTACGGCGGTTTCGATTACATCTGGGCCAGCGACATGGGCGGCGCCTCCGATGCCTGCACCGGCCGCTCGACCACGCAGATGGACATGGAGACGCCGGTCATCACCGCCATCTCGCCCGGCGGCGCGCATCCGTTGATCAGCGCCGGCGGCATCGACGTGATGCACGTGAACCACCACGGCAGCGAGAGCAGCACCAACCCGACGTACTTCAACATGGCCAGGCCGGCCGTTGCCATCATCGGAGTCGGCGCCGGCGAATCGACCGGATGGGACCTGCCGCGCATCGACGTCGTCGATCACGTGCTCCTCGGCGCCTCATCCTCCTGCGTGACCGCGCCGCCGGCGTACGTGCTGCAGACCGAGGAGGGAAATCCAGGGGCCACGCTCATGAGCCACTCGGGATATTGCGTCGGCAACATCAAGATCACTACTACCGGCGTCGGCACCTTCACCGTCTCCGCGGACGGCCTGGTTCATCAGGGACCGAACGAGCTGGTGGCGTCCGGACTGCCGCTGAGCTTCACGCTGGATGACGCGGGCGGCGACACGATCCTGCCGGTGACCTCGATTACCGCGCCTCTCAACGGCGCCACCGTCAACAGCACGGCCTCGGTCACCGCCTCGGCAACCGACAACGTCGGCGTGACGAAGGTCGAGTTCTACCTCGACGGCGCGCTGAAGTTCACCGATAACACCTCGCCGTACGCCTGGAGCTGGGACACCACCACGGCCACGAACGGCTCTCATTCGCTGACTTCGAAGGCCTACGACGCCGCGCTCAACGTCGGCACCTCGACCGCGGTGAACGTGACCGTCAGCAACGGCATCCCGGTCAACATCGGCGGCTGGACGCTGACGCAGGCCAACGCCACGCTGACCTACACGATCCCGGCCGGTACGACGATTCCGTCGAAGGGCTACGTGATCATCGCCCGCAACGCCACGAAGACCGCGTTCCAGACCTTCTGGGGCGTGACCCTCGGCGCGAACGTGGTCTACATCAACTCGGCCGATACGATGCCGCAGATCAACGGCAGCGAAACGTACACGCTGAAGAACGGCGCCACGACCATCGACGGCCCGACCGTGGCGATGGACAGTGCCGCCGGGTTCGATTTCGAGCGCGCCACCTGCGGCGCGGTGGGAACGCTGAGCAGCTGGTTCCACCGCGCGTCGACATCCGGCACGCCCGGCACCGGCGGCCTCACAACCTGCAACAAGGGCGTCTTCATCAACGAGTTCTCCGATGCCCTCGGCACCGGCAATTTCGTCTACGAGTTCATCGAGCTGTTCAACGATCGGTAGTTTGCGTTGACGCGCCGCCGGCCCTTGCGCCGGCGGCGCTTTTTTTGTACCCTTCCGCCTCCCACACGAGCGCATCCTCCGCGCTCTTTCTCCCGTTGCACCAATCAAACGATGATTACGATTCTTCTTGTGCTGGCGCTGCATGCGCCCGAGGATGTCGTGCTGAAAGTCCGCTACGCCGCTGTCGAAGGAACCGATCCGTCCTATGGTCAGGGCGCAATCGAGCGCAATGAATTGCAACACCACCCGCTGCCGAATCTCGAATGGTTGATCCTCGTCGAAACCCCGGCCGATCCCGCCGAGTGGCAGGCGAGACTCAACGACACCGTCAACCCGAAACACGGCAGATTCACCGTCGAATGCGCGAGCGCGGAGGAGGAGCGAGCGGTGCGGGAGGGGCGGATCACGATGCAGAAGTGAGGCTGCAGAGGAGCGCTGGCGTCCGCGCCGGCTGGCTCGGCGGCGTCTCGCCGCCGACCTGGCAAGACACCAAACGTTCGCCTGATAACCGCGGCGGCGCGACGCCGCCGCTCCAGCCGGCGAGACGCCAGCGCTCCACCGCGCCGCGCGTGGCTTGGCGCCTACAATTGCGCCCCATGCGCCGCATCCTGCTCGCCATCACCATCGCGTTGCTCGCCAACATCGCTGCCGCCCAAACGTACGACGTCTACGCCATCCGCTACGCCACGATCCCCGGATTCCCCGTCAACGGCCTGATCAAAGGTGCCGACGAATCGCGGAAGATCGACATCGCCATGATGGTGTGGCTCGTTCGCGGCGGTGGGCGCAACATCGTCGTCGACTCCGGCTTCTACAGGCCGCAGTTTTTCAAGAGCTGGAAGGTGAACGATTTCGTCCGTCCGGACGAGGCGGTGGCGCGCGCGGGCGTGAAGCCGGAGGAGGTGACCGACGTGATCCTCACCCACGCGCATTGGGACCACGCCGACGGCGCCGACCTTTTCCCGAAGGCGCAGATCTGGATTCAGAAGGATGAGTATCGCTACTACACCGCCGACGCCTGGCAGCCCGATGGAAAACACGGCGGCATCGAGCTCGAAGACATGGCCTACCTCCTCCGCGCCAACACCGAGGGGAGGCTGCATCTCGTCGACGGCGACCGCGAGATTTTGCCGGGCGTTCGCGTCTTCACCGGCGGCCGGCACACGTGGGCGTCGCAATACGTCGCCATCACCGCGAAGCCCGGCCCGATCGTGCTGGCCTCGGACAACATGTATCTCTACGAGAATCTCGACAAGCACCTGCCGATCGCGCAGACCTTCGATGCCGCCTCGAACCTGGCCGCGCAGGACAGGATGAAGACGCTGGTCAAAGACCCGCGCTTCATCATCCCCGGCCACGATCCCGCCGTCCTGACGCGCTTCCCGAAAGTCGTCGACGGCGTCGTACACATCGAATGAAGCCGACGAAAGCCGATCTCGCCGCGGCGTTTGGGACCACGCTCCCGGACGTCATCGCCCGCGACCTCGACGTCCTCTTCTGCGGCATCAATCCCGGCCTCTACACCGCCGCGGTGCAGCAACACTTCGGCCGCCCGGGCAACCGTTTCTGGCCGACGATCTATCGGGCCGGCTTCACGCCGCGGCTCTTCCATCCCTCGGAGCAGCGCGAGTTGCTCCAGCACGGATGCGGCATCACGAACGTCGTCGCCCGCGCCACCGCCACCGCGGCGGAGCTCACGCCGGCGGATCTCATCGAAGGCGCGCGCATTCTCGACGCGAAAGTCCGCCGCTACCGCCCGCGCGTCCTGGCCATCGTCGGCATCGGCGCGTACCGCACCGGCTTCGTCCGGCCGAAGGCGAAGATGGGATTGCAGGAGGAAACGATTGGCGATGCCCGGATCTGGATCCTCCCGAATCCGAGCGGGTTGAATGCGAATTACCAGGCGGATTCGTTGGCTGCCTTGTTTGGGGAGTTGCGGGAGTGGGTTAGAAAATAATCGACCACAGAGACGCAGAGGGCACAGAGAAAAACCTCTGCGTCTCTGTGGTTCGATTCATTTCAACGCAAACGCCACTACCGCATCCCCCCGCTTCGTGTGCAGCTTTCCGTGTCCTCCTGCGGCGATGACGACGAACTGTTTGCCGCCCGCGCGGTAGGTCATCGGTGATGCCTGCGCGCTGGCGGGTAACGTCGCGTGCCACAGCTCCTTGCCGGTTTCGACGTCGAAGGCGCGGAGCACCTCGTCCATCGCGGCAGCGATGAAGACCACGCCGCCAGAGGTCATCGAGCCGCCGAGGTTGGGGGAGCCGGTGTTGGGCGGGAGATTGGGGATGCGGGACACGGTGCCGAACGGCGTCTGCCAGCGAATGGCTCCGCGATCGACGTCGATCGCCGTCAGCTGTCCCCACGGCGGCGGCGTGCAGGGAATGCCTTTCGGCGACACGATGATCGTGCGGAACATCGCGTACGGCGTGCCGCGCATGCCGTTGTACTCGCCGAAGATCCGTTCGCCCTTGCTGCGGGCGCGGTCGGCATCGTAATCGGCGCGCGGGATCAGGCGCACCATCGCCGCGAGGTTGTTCGTGCTGGCCACGAGGATGTGCCGCGCCGGGTCGTACGACATCCCGCCCCAGTTCATCCCGCCGACGTTACCGGGAATCTGCAGCGTGCCGCGAATGCTCGGCGGCGTGAACATGCCGTCGCCGCGGAGCGACGCGATCGTTGCCCGGCACGCGGCGCGGTCGGCATCGTCGATACCGAAGGCATCGTCTGCTTTCAATTGATGCGGAACGATCGGCGGCGGCATCGTCGGGAAGGGCTGCGTCGGCCATGCGTCTTCGCCGGCGATATCGCTGGCAGGCACCGGCCGCTCCTCGATCGGAAAGAGCGGTTTGCCGCTGATGCGATCGAAGAAAAAGATGTGTCCCATCTTCGTGCCGATGGCGACGGCCTTGATCCCATGCACTTCCACCAGCACCGGCTGCGTGGCCACGTCGTAATCCCAGAGATCGTGATGCACGACCTGGAAGTGCCAGGCCACCGCGCCGGTGTCCGCGCGAAGCGCCACGATGCTGTTGGCGAATTCGTTTTGTCCGAGGCGGAGGCCGCCGTAGTAATCGGGACTGGGACTGCTGGTCGGGACGAAGACCATGCCCGACTCCGGATCGGCGGTGATCGGCGCCCAGGCGTTCGCCGCGCCGCTGTGCTGCTCGTGCGCGATCGGATCGAAGCTCCAGCGCAGCGCGCCGGTCTTCGCGTCATACGCGCGCACCACACCGCGCTCCAGCTCCGCCGCGCCGTTGTCGCCGATCGACGAGCCGATGATGACCAGATCGCCGATCACCGCCGGCGGCGAGGTGACCTGGTAGTCGCCCCAGCGGGGATTGGTGATCCCTTCCGTCAGATCGACGCTCCCGCGCACGCCGAACTCTTTTGCCGGCACGCCGGTGGCGGCATCGAGCGCGATGAGCCGCGCATCGATGGTCCCTTCGAAAATCCTCTTCCCCTTCCCCCAGTACGACACGCCCCGCGACGTGACCTCGGAGAAATCCCCTTTGCGGTCGATGTGCGGATCGAAGGTCCAGCGTTCCTTTCCCGTCGCCGCATCGAGCGCTATGACTTTGTTGAATCCGGTGCTGAAATACATCGTCCCGTCGACCACGATCGGCGTCACTTCGAACGTCGATTTCTGCTCGGCGTCGGTGGCGAACGCACTCTCCCCGGTGTGGAATGTCCATGCCATTTCGAGGCGCGACACGGTTGTTCGATCGACCTCGGTGAGCGGCGAAAATCGCGTCCCGCCCGCATTTGCGTAGGCGGGCCAATCACTTACGGAAGTCGTCGATCGGCAGCCGAAAACGGTCAGAAGAATGGTCGCAAAGATGAGGCGTGGCATCGACATAGAATCGTTCCTCGAAGGAGCAACTACGTTATGTCAAACCTCAAGTTCTATACAAAGCAGTGGGAGCAGGACAACGCAGCGTTTGGACGGGTGCTGCGCGCGTTGCCCGCCGACAAGCTCGATTACAAACCGCACGAGCGCTCCGCGAGCGCCGGCGACATCGCCTGGCAGATTTCCGAGGAGCTGCGAAGCCTTTCGGACCTCATCGACACCGGCGTGGTCAACTGGGAAACCAACCCGCGGCCGTCGACGCTCGACGAGATCGTCGCGGCGTACGACGCCAACGCGACGCGCCATCGCGATCGCCTCAACGCCAGCGACGACGCCAAATGGGCAGGCGAGGGACGCATGCTCTACGGCGGCCAGGAAGTGATGAAGTCGACCGTCGGCGACATCTGCTGGAGCTTCTTCCTCGACGCCATCCATCACCGCGGCCAGCTCAGCGCCTACATCCGTCCGATGGGCGGAAAGGTGCCATCGATTTACGGTCCGTCGGCGGACGATTCGGGGTCTTAAAAAGGCGTTTCACCACAGAGGCGCAGAGGGTTTCTCTGTGCCCTCTGTGTCTCTGTGGTCGTTCCGCATTCCCGCCAGCATCCCGCATGCAGCATGCTTCGCCGCGCCGCCCGAATACCGCCGCACGATCGGAACACCGAGGGTTCGCAGCTCATCGCGAAACGCATTGAGCTCCGCATCGGTGGCGCGGCGATAGCCATCCGGCCGATTATCGTTGACGTCGATGAGATTCAGCCGCAGCGGCACGCCATCGAACAGCTCGCGTAGCGCCGACACCTCGTCCGCGCTGGTGTTGATTCCGCCGAGGACTACCCAGGCGATGGTGGCCCGTCCGCCGATCGATTGCTGATACGTGCGCACGGCCGCGGCCAGCTCGCGTACCGGCCACGCCGAGGCCGACGGAACCAGCGACCGGCGGCGCTCGTCGATCGCCGAGGTCAGCGAGACGATCAGGCGATACGGCTGATGCTCGCGGGAAAAACGGAGAATCTGCGGCACCAGGCCGACGGTGGAGATGGTGATGTTTCCCGCGGCGATGCGTCCTCCGCATGGATGCGCCAGGATCTCCGCCGCACGGATCACGGCATCGTAGTTGTGAAGCGGCTCGCCCTGCCCCTGGAACAGCGCCCCGGTGACGACGCCAGGCGCTTCATCGCGAACGGCCATCCACTGCGCCACCATCTCCCACGGTTCGAGATTGCGGATCAATCCGAGCCGCCCGGTAGCGCAGAACGAGCAGCCCATCGCGCAGCCGGCCTGGCTGGAGATGCAGACCGTGAACTTGACCGGTGCCTCCAGCGGAATCCGCACCGCCTCGGCCAGCGCACCGTCGTGCAATCGAAAGAGATACTTCACGAATCCGTCGCTCGGATCAGTGGCGCGCTCGACGATTTCGAGCGGCGCACGCGTGGTGAATCGTTCGACCGCCTCTTCGACGCTCCGAGGAACCGGCCGCGATGCCGGAAACCCTTCGCGTCCCTGCGCGATCACATGCGCGATGACGCGCCTTGCCTCGGCATCGCGAATCGTTACGCCGTTTTCCCGCAGGTGCGCGGCGAGGTCGTCCGGCAGCAAACCGAAGAGATGCGGACTAGCGCTCCTCATTCAGCAGCAGCGCCAGTTCCTGTGTCCGCATGTCCGCGCCGGCTGCGACGCGGTATTCGCCCTCGTGTTCCTCGATCAGCTTGAGCCGATCGAGATCCTGCCGGCTGATGCCGCAGGCCCTGGCAAACGCCAGCCACTCCGGCGGCGCGACCATCTCCACTTCTTCCTCCGCCAGCATCGGCTCGCCCGCGCAGTTGAAATGTTCGCACCCAAACTGCTCGGCGCACTGCGGACACGGCGGCGGATCATTGAAATCCGCCAGCTCGGCCTCGGTGAGCACGCGCATCGTCCCGCCCCGCTTCTCGCGCACGTAAGACAGGCCGCTCTCGCTGCTGGAGAGAAGGTCGAAGCGGGTGACGGGGTTGTCCGACATGGATGGCGAATCGTAGCGCATACGCGCGTGCGCCCGTACCCGTAGCGCCGTCGGCCCGACGGCTGTACCGCCGCCGGCTCGGCGGCAATCGACGCAAACCGCCAGCGAGCCGCTGGCGGTCCAGCTATCGAGCCGATGGCGCTACGCTTGCTGCGCCTACATCCAGAAGTCTCTGGGATACAACCGCACCAGCGACCCGCCGAACGTCTGCAGATATCGCTCGTACGCATCGAGCTGCTTGTCCGGTCCGATCACGACGTACATCCCATCCGCCGCCGGCTTCCATGACGCTCCGTCGTAACCCGGGAGTACCGCCGAGTACACGCGGTCCTTGCGATCGAAAAGGAGGTTGCCGAGGTTCGGGTCCTTGCGGAGGGTGAGGATCGACTGGCGGAACTTGCGCACCTGATCGGGCGTCTGCCCGTCCGCGAGATCGGCGGCCATAGCCTCGGCGCGCGCCTCGTACGTTTGCGCGCCGCGCAGGTCGGCGAAGACCTGGGCGATGGTGTAGTCGGCGAGCGACGCATCGCGCTGCCCGGTGCGCAGCTCGTTGATGACGAATCGGATCGTCTGCGGCAGCTCCGGCGTGCGTTCCGCGTAGTAGCCGGTGCGTCCGGCGCCGACCGATCCGCGCAGGCCGTTGCTGTAGGCGAGGCCCGCGCCGATCGTTTTCAGGAAAATGCCGTGCGCCCCGTAGCCGGCGAAGAGTCGCGAGGAAAGGAAATCGAGCTGCTTCTCGCGGTCGCCGAAATCGGCGTACGACGGGCCGGCCACCGAGGTGATGACCACGCCGCCGTTCATGTTGGGAGCGAGGAGACCGACGAACGGCGGCGGATCGGTGATCGCGCCGCGTTGTCTCAGCCGCGCTTCGACCAGATTCTGGCCCTTGATCATCACGCGAGAGACCGGCGCAGGATCTAGTCCGTTCACTAGTCCGGCGATCGTCGGCGCCAGCGACGTCTGCGTCGACGACGAGCCGGCGACGAACATGCGCGCGTTGCCGGCGTGCAGGATGTGTTTGCGCACGACCTCGAGCCGCGCCAGCACCTCGGCCGGCGGAACGGCCAGATCGTCGCGCATGTCGGTCACGAGTTGCGCCCAGTCATTCGCCAGCGAAGCGTCCGGAATCTCGGCCAGCGTCAGATCGAGATCGCGCAACGCATCGGCAGCGATCGGCTTCGCGCCCGGCGAGAGTTGCGCGTAAGAGGCCGCGAATGACGCCAGACTCTCCGGCGAGGTCCCTTTGCCGCTCACCGCTGCTGCGATGAACGCCTTCAGATCGGCGCGCGATGCCGACTTCGCCGCGGGGATGATCGACGTCAGGTACGCGGCGATGGCATCACGATCGGCGGCCGGCGCCTCCTTCAGCATCCAGCGCAGCCGCAGCGCATTGTGCGAGCGGGTGAGGAACGAGTTCGTAGCCATCAGCAGCGCGCTGTCCTGCCGCCGCCACGCCTCGGCCGGGTTGTTCACCCACGACTCCTCGGAGCCCTGCATGGTGTTGCGCAGCTGGCTGAGCGACTGATCGACGGCGTCGCGGATGCGAGCGAGATTCTCCACGCGCCAGTCGGGATGCTCCAGCACGAGCCGCATCCACTCGATGGCCTTCTTCGATTCCGCCAGATCGTTTCCCGCTCCTCGTACGACGAGCTCCGCGCGGCTGGTGCGCGTATTCGTGCTGAAGGTGGCGTTGAGCGAGAGGATCTCGTTGCGCAGCCGCTCGGTCATCTCGTCGAACGACACCGGCTTGCCGTTGTCGATCACCCCGACGCGCGTCAGCAGAATCGGCATCAGCGCCAGATAGCGATAGTCATCCGGCGGCAGCGTGTCCAGGCGCAGCGCGATGCCGGTGGTGGCGCTGGTCATGTTGTCGAACGTCGACGCCACCATCGGCACATCGTGGGCGAGCTTGGTGGTGGCGAACTTCAGGCCCTCGTCGATGGTCATCGGCGGTGCGTCGACGAACTTCGGCGGAGCTACCGCCTTGGCTGCGGTGTCGATGCGCGCGGTCTCGGCGTCGTAATCGGTGCGATAGCGTTTGATCGCTTCCTGCGGATCGGTCACGGCGTACTGCGCGGCCAGCCGTTGCGCCTCGGCGTTTGCACGCGCGGCGCGCTCGGAGTCGTTGCGGGCGATCAACTCCGGACTCGGCTTCGCCGCGACCGCGTACGGCTCGATGCCGGTGATCTGCCACTTCGTCAGTTCGTCGCGCCAGAAGTTTTTCTTCGATGCGATCAGCTCATTCACGTACGCCAGCTGCGGCTTCATCGTCAGCGACTTCTTGAACGTGCCGGTCTTCTCCAGATCGAGCAGGTGATCCATCGACTGCGAGCCGGTGTTGCGGAAACCGAACTGCGGTGGCGAGTTGACCAGTTTGGAGAGATCGCGGCGCAGCTCGACCAGCCGGCCGGCGATCCGTTTGTTGAATTCGTCCAGCTCGGGCGAATTGTCGGGCAGTGCCGCGATCCGGGCGATCTCGGCATCGACGGCCGTTCTCACCTCGGCCAGCTTTTCGGCGGTCAGATTCGTGGCGGTGACGTCGCCGAAAAAGATCGAGACCGGATGGCCCTGATCGGAGCTGACGCGATTGCCCACCGACTTCGCGCCGATGTCGATCGTGCGCGTCTTGCTGTCGACAAACTTCTTGTAGAGATTCGAGGTGGCGTCGCTGGCGATGTTGTCGAAGAAGAGATTGAGCAGCAACTCGTCGCCGGCATCGAGATTCATCCGCGTGGCCGGCCAGGTCAGCGTGACGGGGCTCGGCTGCTGCGGATTGCGATTCGGGTATTCGGCGAAGGCGATCGTGCCGGCGGGAGAAGCGTCCGGTTTCGGCTGGTCGGCCATGCGGATGGCAGGACGAACCCCGGCAGCATCTTTCTGCAGGCGATTGAGGATTCCTCCGATCCGCGTCAGCGCCTCGGCGACGGGAACGTCCGGCGGCAGCGCCACGATCGTGCCCATGTTTTCCAGGTAGTAGTGCGCGTCATGAAAGCCGCGAATGTCCGCCGGCTGCATGGTGCGAATCCCCGACGGCTCGCCGCCGGCGTTGTACGACAGCGGATGATTCTTGCCGTAAACCAGCTGCCCGGAGACGCGGAAGAGCTGGCGGAACGGGCTCGATGAGGAGCTGGTCATCTCGTTGTAGACCGAGCCCTTCTCCTCCAGCCGCAGCGTGTGGTCGGCGTTCTCGGTTACCCCGAAGTTGCGCACTTCGCGGCGGATCTCTTCATCGGTGTAGTCGGGATTCAGCAGCGCATTGAGCTGCGCGTCGAGCAGTTTGAAAAACACTTCCGGGCCTGCCGAGGTGTTGAAGACGTAGTTCGTACGCCACTGGCCGGTGTACGCGCTCGACTGCGAGAGCCACATCGTGTCCAGCCCCGCGAACGCGCGTCCGGTCAAGCCCTTCCCAACGAGCAGATGCTCCTGCGTATGCGGCTCGCCCTGGTCCGACACCGGAAACGAATTCACCCACGTATGCCCCTGCGGCACCGACTCGATCTGAAGCAGATCGAGCGTGAACCCGCTGCGGCGATGGACGAACCGCGCGCCGACCGGTTTGTCAGCATCGTTGAGATAGACGGAGGCGACGGTGAAGCCGTCGATCTCCTGATCCTTGGTCAGCTTGGCGAGATCGACGGGCGTGGCGGCGGAAGCAGACATGGCGATGAGAAGAGCGAACGTAGCAATCAGGACGCGCATGGGGCGGCATTGTAGATTGCGAAGGAGCGCTGGCGTCCGCGCCGGCTGGATCGGCGGCGTCCCGCCGCCGAGTGAGAATTTTGCGCGGGATGTCCGGCGGCGAGACGCCGCCGATCCAGCCGGCGGGACGCCGGCGCTCCACCGATACAATGCGCGCTCATGAAGAAGCTTGCTTGCCTGCTCCTCCTCACCTTCGCTCTCCCCCTCGCCGCGCAGATCGATCCCGGGATGTTTCGGGAGATGCGCTGGCGGATGATTGGTCCTTTCCGCGGCGGGCGTACTGTGGCCGCTGTCGGCGTGAACAAGCAGCCGAATGTTTTCTACATGGGCGTGAACAACGGCGGGGTGTGGCGCACGAATGACTACGGCCGCATCTGGACGCCGATCTTCGATGACCAGCCGTCCGGCTCCATCGGCGCGATCGGCATCTCGCAATCCGATCCGAACGTTCTCTACGTCGGCAGCGGCGAAGGACTGCAACGTCCTGACCTCGCCACCGGCGATGGGATGTACAAATCGACCGACGCCGGCAAGACATGGACGCACCTCGGGCTTCGCGACGCCCAGCAGATCCCGCAGATCGTGGTCGATCCGAACGATCCGAACCGGCTCTTCGTGGCGGTGCTCGGGCATCCCTACGGTCCGAACGAGGAGCGCGGCATCTTCCGCTCGACGGACGGCGGGCGCTCGTTCCAGAAAGTGCTCTACAAGAACGATCTCACCGGCGGCATCGACGTCATCCTCGATCCGTCGAATGCGCAAACCGTCTACGCCGCGCTGTGGCAGGCGCAGCAGGGTCCGTGGGAGAACGCCTACTTCGCCGGCCCGGCCAGCGGGCTTTTCAAATCGACCGACGGTGGGACGACCTGGAACGAGTTGAAGAGCGGCCTGCCGGCGTCGAACGTCATCGGCCGTTGCGGCATCGAAGTCTCGCAGGCCGATCCGAAACGGCTCTACGCCATCTGCGGCATCGATGAAAAATCCGGCGGCCTCTATCGCTCCGACGACGGCGGCGCCACGTGGACGCGCGCCAACAAGGACGAACGCATCTGGGGCCGGCCAGGCGATTTCAATGAGGTGCGCACCGATCCGAAGAACGCCGACATCGTCTACGTGGCCAATGTCGTGACCTGGAAATCGACCGACAGCGGCAAGACCTTCGCGTCGTTCCGAGGAGCGCCGGGCGGCGATGATTACCACCGGGTCTGGATCAATCCCAATGACACGAAGACGATCCTGATCGCATCGGACCAGGGCGCCATCGTCTCGGTCAACGGCGGCGAAACGTGGAGCTCCTGGTACAACCAGCCAACCGCGCAGATGTTTCACGTCAACGCCGACAACGCCTTTCCGTATCGCGTCTGCGGCGGGCAGCAGGAGAGCGGCTCGGCATGCGTGGCCACGCGCGGCGACGACGGTGCGATCACGTTCCGCGAATGGCATCCGGTCGGCGTCGAGGAGTACGGCTACGCGGTTCCCGATCCGCTCGATCCCGACATCATCTTCGGCGGCAAAGTCAGCCGCACCGATCGCCGGACCGGCCAGGTCAGGGACGTCACGCCGAAGCCGCTGCGCAAGGGTGGTTATCGCACCGTACGCACGGCGCCGGTGGTCTTCTCGAAGGCCGATCCGCACGCGCTTTTCTTCGCATCGAACACGGTCTGGAAAACGACCAACGGCGGCGAGAGCTGGACGGAGATCAGCCCGGACTTAACGCGCAAGACCTGGACCGTGCCGGAGAGCGCGCGCGGCTACGTGAACACGCCGGTGACGAAGGTGACGCAGCGTGGCGTGGTCTACGCGCTGGCGCCGTCGCCGATCGACATCAACACGCTGTGGGCCGGCACGGACGACGGGCTGATTCAGGTCACGCGCGACGGCGGCAAGACGTGGAACGACGTCACGCCGCCGGAGATGAAGCCGTGGGCCAAGGTCTCGGTGCTCGAAGCGTCGCATTCCGATGCCAACGAGGTCTACGCGGCCATCAACACCATCCGCCTCGATGAACTGCATCCGCACATCTACCGGACGCGCGACGGCGGCAAGACCTGGCAGCACATCGTCAGCGGCATTGCCGACGGCGCAACGATCAACGCCGTCCGCGAAGATCCGAAGAAGCGCGGGCTGCTGTTCGCCGGCAGCGAGACGCAGGTGTGGTTCTCGACCGACGACGGCGATTCGTGGCATTCGCTGCGCCAGAACATGCCGGC
>Ga0157378_10000300_pt1 | contig 47857 bp, 36 predicted proteins | sample M65metaG_FD_115309 | JGI IMG/M metagenome (GOLD analysis project Ga0157378, IMG submission 115309) | Miscanthus rhizosphere microbial communities from Kellogg Biological Station, Michigan, USA - M6-5 metaG | ecosystem: Host-associated > Plants > Roots > Rhizosphere > Soil | place: USA: Michigan... | reverse complement strand
CGGTGACATTGAGGGTGCCTTTGAGGGAGGGCGTGAGTGGTGAGGCGTGAGACGTGAGTGGGCCGGGGAAAGAATGATTGGCATGGGCGAAATGTTTTTCGGCAATGGCTGCATAAGTTTCGTAGGTGCCTTGTATAATGCCCTGGCTGCCGATATAGATCCAACTGCCGGCGGTCATCTGGCCATACATCATCAATCCTTTTTTTTCCAGCTCATCAAAATGTTTCCAGTTAGCCCAATTGGGTACCAGTTGACTATTGCTCAGCAATACCCTTGGCGCATCTGCATGCGTTTTTAAAATACCGACTGGTTTACCGCTTTGAATCAGCAGGGTTTCACCGTTCTCTAAAATTTTTAGTGCCCCAATAATATTATCGAGCGCCTCAAAATTACGGGCAGCTTTACCCCGGCCGCCGTAGACTATTAAATCGTCGGGGCGTTCCGCGACTTCCGGATTGAGGTTATTCAGCAGCATGCGCAGGGCGGCTTCCTGAATCCAGCCTTTACAGTTGAGTTGTGTGCCTGTGGGTGTTTTGTATTTGATGGGATCGTACCGGGAAGTGCTCATACAAATATATTTTAAAACCAAAGAGACATGATGACCAACAGAAGCACCAGCGTTTTCTATGATCCTGGTATCACGTAGTTCAAATCAGGGTTGAAATTTTTTATGTCCTTCATTCAGCGATATTCCCCTGGCCTTCGCAAATGCATCCAGTTTTTCTACAAATGAAAAATCTTTTATCGTACCGGCCACCCTGTTGATATCATCCGAAAAAATGCGGTCTTCGGATGCAAAACCGACAAACTGACGTATATGATCATGCGCAAATTCGAGCAGGGCGCTGCTTTTGAGCGGTCGCCTGAATTCTATTGCCTGGCAGGCACTCAGCAATTCAATGGCTAAAATGTATTCGAGGTTATCGAGTACTGTATTAAGTTTGCGCCCGCTGATACTACCCATGCTCACATGATCTTCCTGCCCCAACGAAGTAGGTATGCTGTCGGCGCTGGCCGGAAAGCAGAGCGTTTTATTCTCGGTTACCAGGGCGGCGGTGGTATATTGCGGAATCATAAAACCGCTGTTCAGCCCTACATCTTTCATCAGCAGCATCGGCAATCCCCATTTTCCTTCCAGCAGTAAATAACAGCGGCGGTCAGAAATATTGCCGATCTCTGCAGCAGCAAAACAGGCATAGTCTAATGGTAACGCCAATGGCTGACCGTGAAAATTTCCGCCACTGATGGTATCATCTGCGCCGAATATAATCGGGTTATCAGTTACCGCATTCAACTCAATTTCGGTAAGCTCTTTCAGGTGCAGCCATGCATTGCGGCTGGCGCCATGTACCTGCGGCATACAACGCAGCGAGTAAGGATCCTGCACCCGGCCACAGTCTACATGGCTCTGCATAATAGCAGAATCTTTCAGCAGAAGGCGCAGTCGTTGTGCCACGAGTTGATTGCCGGCAAAGGGACGCAGATCATGCAGGCGGGTATCAAAAGGTGATTTGGTTCCTGTTAATGCTTCCAGGCTCATGGCCCCAATGATGTCTGCTGCTTCCAGGCAATTGTGCATGCGCTGCACGGCCTTCACCGCAAAAGACAAAATGAATTGCGTGCCGTTGATCAGGGCGAGGCCTTCTTTAGGTCCCAGTTGCAGGGGTTCCAGCCCGTACCGTTTCAATACTTCGGAACTGCTTACCTGTATATACTCTCCGTCACTGGTATCCATCCGCATTTTTCCTTTTGCGATCATTACGCTGCCCAATCCAATCAATGGCAAAAATAAATGTGCCAGCGGCGCCAGATCACCGGATGCGCCTACACTACCCTTCTCGGGTACCACCGGTATGATATCGTTTTCAATATGCCAGTTGATGCGTTGCAGGGTTTCCGGTTGCACACCACTGTAGCCCTGGGCCAACGCATGAACTTTTGTTATCATCATCAGCCTGGCAATCTCTACCGGGATAGCATCTCCCACGCCCACACTATGGCTTTGTAAAATTTTATGCTGCAGGGTTTGGGTATCGGTGGCAGAGATTTTTGTGTTGGATAAAATGCCAAAACCGGTATTGATGCCGTAGACGGTGGTATCATTTTCCACTATCTGCTGTACATAATTACGGCTGGTATTAATTTTTTGCAGTGCTTTATCATTCAGCACAGCTTTCATATTCCCCGTGGCAATCGCAATGGCCTGCCGGATGTTTAACTGATCGGTACCATAATTAAAAACTGCGCTCATAGTATCGCTTTCTGTACCAAAGTAAATGAATTGGAAGCAGACGGGAATAAAAATATACTCTGCTTAGTGTCAATATTGAAGAAGGATATATAGCAATACCCTAACGGACTACTCCGCAATAACACATCAAAAGCGATGAACCGGATTAATGGTTGGTATTATTCACCCGAAGGATAGGTCTCCGGTATTTTTTCCTGTAAAATAGGTGGATGTAATGGATAAAGCGCCCTTGTCTGATCTAAAAAAATAAATGCATCGTATCTTTTTGATAAAACCGAAGGTACATAATTGCCCCTCTCTCTTGCCGGATTGTATACAACACCGATGGCTCGATGGCCAATCCTGGTCTGAAATTTTTTTCCATTGTTTTCACTGCAAAGAAAATACACATCCCTGCCAATATCCTCATGCAATTTTGCTTCCATACTGTTTTCCTGCGCCTCAGGCACTTCCATTTCTTCCATAGGAGCGCCCCATTCACTCCCGGCTATCACCGTTCCCTTATAACTGCTGAAACCGGTGAGATAAACATTTTCAGGGCCGTATGCTTCCCTTGCCAGTTGCCCGGTATTGACCATGCCTGCGCGGCTCATATCTGTAGCGCGCGCATCGCCCACATGCGTATTGTGTTCCCAAACAACTCCTTTTGCAGCCGTTCCATGAAATTGCATAAGTCTTTGCAGGGTTTCCATCATGTGCCGGTCACGGATATTCCAACTGTTGTTATCAAATCCGATCATGTTGCTGTAATACTTTTCGGCATTTACTGCCACCAGGGCATTTTGTTCCGTATTAAAACCTACTTCCCGGTCGCCGTCCATGAACTGCGCTTTTAAACGTATTTGTTTCAGCAATGCAATCACTTCATCGCGACAATTGTCATGCAGCGAATGACGTGCATACAAATGCTCATTTTCATTAAAAGGCTCAAAGCACGCCACTGCTTTCCTGACATATTGTGCAGCTACTGTATCGTTTTGTTCCAGGTAATGCATCATCTCGTTCATGGAATCCCAAAGACTATACACATCAAGACCATAGAATCCAATTTTTTCAGCAGCAGGCAACTGTTGATTGTATTTACGTAACCATTCTGCCAGGCTTGCAATTTCCTGGTTGGCCCACATCCAGGTAGGCCATCGGTCAAAATGGTTCAATACCCTGTAAACATCATCGCCTGCGTCCTTATATCCTTTAACGTAACGATTGATTTTATAACAATCGGGCCAGTCACCTTCCACCGCGATAAACCGGAAACCCTTTTCCCGGATCAGTCTTTTTGAAACAGTGGTGCGCCAGGTATAATATTCATGGGTGCCATGCGAAGCTTCGCCCAGCATCACTATTTTCCGGTTGCCGATATCCGATAGCAATGCATCCAAATCTTTCTTACCGGCAAGTTCATACATAGAATAACATTTACTGCGTGATGCTGTGATTGTACAATATGGAAATATATCAATCATCTGCACATTCACCCAAGTATTCATCCATTTAAAATCAGAAACCCCCGCGTAAGCAGGGGTTTCTTTGTGATTTTCATTTACTTTTAATCTTTAACTGATGCAAGTAATAGGGATTAGTATTTCATCCGATTGCTCTTCGAAAATGGTCTCCCGTTAGAAAATCGTACAACCTGATATATATAAGAATCGTACCAGTTTTTTCAGAAGCGTATAGGAACGCTTGCAGGCCGTATTTCCACAAAATAATCTGATTGGCGGAAAAAATTTCGCTTACCGGGGAATTTTTTGCAAGGATAGTTATTGTTTTTCTTCGATTTTTTCTTCGAGGGATCTGGCTGGTTTTTTTCTTCTTTTAAGCAACGACTTCCTGGCCATTGTTTCTTCTCCCATCAGCATGCCCCAGGGTTTCAAAGCTTCCACGCGGTCAAAAATGATTTTCGTTACTGCAATAACCGGAATGGATAAAAACATACCGGCAATGCCCCATAACATCTCTCCCACGATGATTCCAAACAGCGTAATCATTGCGTTGATTTTAACTTTGGAGCCTACAATCACCGGTAATAAAATGTTATAGTCGATTACATGCACGCCGAACATAACCGCAATAATCCAGATAACTTTTGCCGTGGCGGCCGTGGTAGCAAACGTAATCATAGCACTGATGATCATTGCTGTTAACATACCAATATAGGGGATAATATTGAACAGTCCTGTGATGAGGCCCAGCAATACAGCATACTTAACCCCGAGCAGTGAGAATATAATGGAGATACTGGAAGAAACAATGGTCATCTCTATCAGGATGCCGGTAACGTATTTACGGATGATAAACTGTATCTCTTCAATGATATCGCGTACCAGCTCACTGTTTTTCTCAAGGAATACCCGTATTAAAAATTTTATGATAAGCCCGCGGTACCAGAGAAAGAAAAAAGTATATACAAAAGTAAAACTTAGAAACAGCAACACGGAAGAAACGGAATAGAGCGTAGCCCCAGCCACTACCGTACCTGAGTCGAGTACTTTAGACGTAGCCTTGTGTACATAGTTGGTCTGCTTCTCTACATCTACATGAAATTTTTGGGATACCCATTGCTGTACGTCCCTGCCGGCGTTCGATAATTGTTCTTTAAACATGGGCCAGTCGCCAACCAACCTTGAAATCTGTGCACCCATAAAATAGATAAGACTTCCCAAACAGATTATCAGCAGCAGTACGGATGCAAGCGCAGCCCAATTCCGCCGGAATCTGCATTTGTATTCGAAAAATTTAGCAAGGGGCAATAGCAGGATAGAAAAAAGACAGGCAAAAATAAGCGGAGATAAAAGGCGCTTACCCTGAACCGACAGGTAACCAATCGCCAGCAGGCAGACGAGTATACAGGCCAATTTTACATAAGACGGCCGGCCGGCAAAGTTTGGTTTCATACGAAAAGCAATAGCAAAACTATGCCGGAAAGAAAATGTGCGGTTGTATCATGGCCTCCTTTTTGTAATCTTAATACTAAAAATATTAGCATGAAAAAGAAACCAGCAACAGCAGACAATAGTATCAAGGATCCCGATAATTGGAAAACAGGTGATGAACCTATCACCGGTGCCCAGGCCTCTTACCTGGAAACGCTGGCATCTGAAGCGCATGAACCGGCAGATACTGATTTAACCAAGGCGGAGGCATCGAAAAAAATTGACGAGTTGCAGCACAAAACCGGGCGCGGATTGAAACAACAAGGCAGTAAAACAAAGAGAGAATAAAAAGACAGTATCAATTTCACTCTTATTGGACGGAAAGCTGGTCAGGAATTTTTTTCTTTCATTCGCTTTCTGTCATTTCTTGTAAAAGCAAGGATGGGTATTGCCATTCCGCATATAATCAGGAAGATGCCGATAACCGGTAACATAAAATTATTTTTTGTGGTGATTTGCAGGTATCTTATTGAAAGCATCGTGCCAGCTATCATCAGGGGCAACTCTTATTAAGAGAGCGAACTGCCGTACTTGTTGTGCAACAAAAGCCCCATTAAAATCTTTTTGGGGAGGATGACCGGCCATTTGAACAGATATCCTGGCGGCGGTGAATTCATATTGCCCGCTCCGCCAATAAATCGCCAGTATATGTCGCCGTTATAAAACTGGTATTGAAGTAACCTTAATTTCATAAGTGTTGCGTCGCTGTTACCGCTGTTTCGGCCACTAACCGGTCGATGAGCCATCGGCGGATGCAACATCAATTGTAATGAAGGTTTGTGGAAGTTTTAGATGCATTATCAGGGTCTGGTCCAACTTTTTATTTTATTAGGGAAAATTATCGTCTACATGCTTTATCCCTGGTCGATCACGGCCATCCATATTCCGCGGTGAAACATCAATCGGTAATGAAGTTTCTGCAAGCTTTATTTACATCACAGCGATGTTTGCTCAACTTTTATCTCAGCATCAACCGAAAATCGTCCCATCAGCGTGGTAACTTTTAGTTATAAAAAGAGAAAGCCCCCGTTGAAACGGGGGCCGGAAACCAAAATTTCTTTTAAACTGCTATTATTTGAGAAGTGAGAGAGAGAGAATTGTGATTACTGCTGTATTGTCTAAATCAAAATAGTTGCCAGTATTTTTTCAGGCAAGTTTTCAGGTTGATATATTCTGTTATGTGGAATTCATGCTACATTATGAAATGCGATGGGTATAATTCTGATCGATTGTTCCACACATATAGTAACATAAAGTCAATTTTAGGTTTGAAACATCTCTTTATAATCTATAAACGATCTGTCGGCCTACAAAAACGAAATGTATGGCCCCCAAATTTGTTTAACGTTTTACTATTGCGCAGCTTTTGAAATAAAACAGCACGTTCAACAATTTATTGAGTGTGCTGTTTGTTGAATTTAATGAGCAGGGTTTTAGCCGATCATTTTATTTTCTTTCATAGTAAACAGCATCACGGCGGTGACAGTATGTTTTATCAGTTACTTCGTTTTCTTATTCAGTATCATATCAAATCCCAAACCGCTGCTTCCTTCACCACGGCCGGTTGTTTTACGCAGGCCAAACCATACAAATACCTTTCCCCCATTCCAGCGGGTACGCTGAAAAGACTGCTCAACGCGGATGCCGGAACGCGGTACTTCTTCTTCGTGGATAAAATAAGCCGCCTTATCAGCCAGCCCCTCCTGTAATAAAGCTGTGCGTGGACGAATCTTATCGGGCTTGAGGGGATTACCCTCCAGTATACGCGGCATAGCCGCCCGCTGTAATTGCACTTCGCGGTTACTGTCTTTTACGTGGGCGGGAATAAACGGTATCCAGTTTTCCGGAATCGTATTCATGATCTCATACCTGATCTTTGCTTCCTCATCACCATCTGCTACCGGAACAGGTATAGCCGGCGCTCCGAATTTATCGGTCGTTAATTTTTGCAACAGGGCATGGTATTCTGCGGCTGCTTCAAAACCGGATTTGCTGCTGCCGCCCGGTAATGGAACGATTGTTTCAACACCCCAAACCATATTAGCCATTTCATCCCGGATAAACACCACTTCTTCCACCGGCTTTCCATCCTGTATTTTTGGAACGGTAGGCAACAGCAATAAGTCGGTATCTGCAGGCACCGGCGCAACCGAATCTACATTCATGGAAAACATATTCCACCTGGTCCAGTCTTTATCGTCACCTTTTCCTGCTGCTTCAATCCAGAAATTTTCGCCGAATGAATTGGTCAGCGACAGACCTTTAATAGAGGTAAGGGTGGCCACCGGAATTTTATAGGGAATCATATACCAATCGTTCGCATATACCAGTCCGAATTCAATGAGCAATAGTTTCGCGAGATCAGTTGAATCGGGTTTTATATAACTGAAGTTTGTTTTTGCGTCTTCAAAAGCCCACCAGCGCGTATTCGGCATGCCATCGAAAGTTACAGGTGTGGGAATAAATGTTTGTAATGTCTTTGTTGGTGCAGACGGCGCATCGTTTCCTGGCAAGTCGCCTATTGTTTCGATCTTTTTATTTACATCCAGATTATACCAATCGAGATGCCCCTGGTAATATTGATCTGCTTCCATCACCGTTTCCCCTGATTCAGTATTAGCGGCAATTGCAAACTGGTATTCAAGCCTTGACGGTTCATAGGCGTCATTCACCGGGTCTGCAGGCTGATAAAAAAGATCATGGTACCACTGCACAAAAGTTTTTTCCATGGTTGTAAAAATGGAATGATCGCCAGCCAGCGGGAAATCGGGCTTATCATAATATTTTGGAACCGTATTAATATCCGATAAAAATGCAGCGCCATCCATCATGCGACCTGCTACGGCGGCAAACTGTTGCCATGCTTCAGGGTGTGCACAGATAGCTGCATCTTCCGGTTTGCCTGGATCGGGCTTCTGAATACCATAATGTTTCAAAAAGAATTTTTTCATGTTGGCATCAAGCAATCCATTTTCATTGATCAATTGCAGCCAGCGGCGGCCCATAATCAAACGCAGATCGAGCGATAACTGCTGTTGCAGGGTAGCAAAAGGCAGCGCACGTTGTTCCACTTTTGCTTCGAAGGGGACATCTTTGTCGAATGCCTGCACCGCATGGTCAGCCGCTTTGTATTTGGTAATATCGGCTACCGAAGTACAAAGCTTCGATACTACGGGTGAACCGGCATCATCGGCTTCAAATTCGCCCATTTGCCATTGCTTTGTGAGCATCCACAATGGGTCGCGTACCTCGGCTTTTAATGCGCGGTCGAAGTTATCGGCACGCGGCCTTCCTTCCAGCCTGCTGTATGAATAGCTGATAGGAAATAATTTCTTCGTAACAATATCTTTCAGTTCGGCAATTTGTGGAATGGGCATCTTCTTCGTTTTTAATTTTAATTGGTGGGCGGTGTGAACGCTTTGATCACACTGTCTGCCATATAGTGTGCTTTGTTGTCCAGCACGATTGAATACGGGTATAAACTTTCCGGGGCGAGTACTGCCGGTAAAAGACTTGCAAATGGTTTTTTATCCAGTTGATCCGGTTCTACGCCACGTGATCTTGCTGCATCCAATGTATAGGTAAGCGCATCAACCAAATCATTCCATTGCCAGTTACCGGTTAAATGCGTTGGTGTTACCAGCAACCAGGTTTGCGGCGCTTCTGAATTGGGACGATCATAGTGAAAGCTGATGCCCGTGATCTCTTCTTTGGCCGGTATCCGCTCGGTCCATTCGTCGGCCAGCATACCGCATACTTCAGCCGGTGCACCGGTTGCCTCTGCACAAAATGCTGTGTATAATAAAGTATTGCTTTCTTCCAAATCTATTTTATCGGGGTAAGGAAGTGCCAGCCAGTGGTAATCGGTACTTTTAAACGGAAGCTGGGCAGGATGAATAGTAAGATCAGTCTCCGTAAGATCAAAAGCCTGCCGAAGTAAAATACAATTTTCCAGGTGTTTCATTTTTTCGCGTACCCGAGCAGCACCGTTCATCCAGTATTCCGTGGCATTGCCATATTGCGCTTTTGAAAAACTCAATAGGTCAGTGGTTGCATTCCATGCATTGTCCAGTTCCGCTGCCTGTGCTACAGGAAGAACATACCGCGGCACCATTTTAAATGCATCGCCTAAAATCAATCTTGCAGCGGCTTCGGTTTGTTTCACCTGGTCTTCCGGTGAGAGTGCGGGCAAACCGGCCAGTATTGCTTCCGCAGCAGGTATTCGGTTCTTTTCAATATCATCTATGAGGGTTTGCACGCGCACCTGGAGATCATAAATGAAAATGGGAATTTGTTTCAGTATATCGTTCACATCCCAGGCAACAATATCAAACGGCGCAATGGATAATGCTTCTATATCCTGTATCAATACAAGCAATGTTTGCTGGCGGCTTGTATTTGCATTTTGCAAGGCATTGAAAGCGGTATCAAAAAGTGTTTTTTTATTGTTAACGATTGTCAGTGTGATAGCATCCGCAGCCGTTGGTGTAGCAGAAATCAGGCGTTCCATCGCTTGTAGTTTTTCAACCCCGGGTGTGGGATCGGCAGCCAGCGCGGTATAATCATCTGAATTCTTCTGCCAGCGGTCCACCAGTTCCTGCAATTTGTTTTTGAGCGCAATAAACCATTGCTGTCTTTGAGCAAACAAAGAACCGCTGCCCGTTTGCGGTATCCCATACCTGCCCAGTTCAATTAACAGGGCCGCGGCGCGGCTGATGGTATCGTCGGCTTTATTGCGTATGTCCGTCAACGCTATATCACTTGCAGTAGCCTGGTCGGGCAGCGCACGCAAATAACCAATTACGCCGCCTGCTGATTCGGCCGCGGCCAGTAATGTTTTCAGTGCGGTCAGCAAATCCTGTACACGTTGCACAGGTAATTCAGGTACAGGTATATCTTTTTTACTGGCTTCATTTGGCAGGGCCATATCGCCAGGTGTCAATGTGGTGGATTCGATGAGCAGTGCCCGCAAGCTTTTGACCAGGGGCATCAGTTGAAATAAAGACAATTTGCTATCATCGGCGGGATCCGTAGTATAGTTAAAGTTGATGTTCCCGTCGATCTGCAGGTCCACGGTAGTATGCAGGAAGTAAGTAAACCGATCATCCAGCTCTGTAAGTGCTTGTGCATCGTGCCCGTTTACCAGGTAAATGAGATCGATGGGCGCCAGGCCAACATCCTGGAGGGAAATATCAATTGACTTCTTTAATCCGTCTGTCCTGCTACTGTATGTGCAGTTGCATACAACCCGGTTCATCGGCGGCAGAATGCCCAATAACCAATTGTTCACTGAGGGCTCTGATTGTCCACGCGGTCCTGCGGCGGCAGCCAACGCAATGTATTGAAACGGGATGCCTATGCGATGCGTGAGGGTTGCGCCACCGCGCGGCGTGCGAATCACATCGGGTTCCTGCGGGTAATTGCCTTTGCTATAACTGTCAAGCACACCCGCAGCCCGCTCATAGTTGCCCAGTACAATATGATGAACGCTTTCGGCCATGCCCATATCTGCTATGGCATCGTTCACGTCGATAAGGTGCGTAACCGCATCTGTGATGGCGGTAGCTACGATCGGGTCTCCGCCCGGCAAGCCGGTAAGGCCGAATGGATACGTTTTGTTTGCCGGCGTGGTTTGTGCTTTTACATAAGTAATCAGTTTTACGCCATCAATCACATTCCGGGCTTCAAGAGCAGTAATAGGCACTGTTTCAGGATCTACAGAGGGATCGGTATTGGCAGACGATTTGGTTTCTTTCAATTTATCTGCTACCAGGGGAAACCGTTTGCGCAACGGATAGATATAGCTGTCGATTTTCCTGCTGAGTAAATCATCGCGATCGTGGAGTTCCCGCTCAAACTGGTAGCCCAGCAACGCTGCAAGGTTTTGCCCCGCCTGTATTCCTTCAATAACTGTCAGCGCTTTGCGAATACGATCTGATGATAAGTTCACGGCAAGCACGTTGTTGGCGTCTGGTTTACCATGCGAGATATAACCGTTGCGTAATACAGCCGCTGTTACGGCCTGGTTCAGGGAAGGTGCATGAATATATCCTTCGTTTTCGGCATCTGTTAAAAATATTTTATTTCCATCCGGGTTAAAATCATTTTGCAAGTCCCGGGGAAGCTGAACAGGGGTGATTTTTTTGTTCCGATCGGGCCGCACATGCTCCAGCCAGCCAAAAGCGCCGATATAAATGCCTGTCTTTCTTTGCCCGTCATTAATGGCGCCGTTATTACCCCGCATTAGCGACAGCTCCGTTGTAAGCAGACCTGTTTTCCAGGCATCCAGCCGGTACGTGCAGCAATCTGCTGTTTCCACCATTGCGCGTTCGAGCCGCGCAGTGCTGGCATCCTTCAGCGCGTCGAGGGCTTTAACCTGTTCAGAAAGATAAGCTGAATAAGTTGGTACCACCGGAAGCCGCAAAGAATCGCGTATCACTTCTGATACCATTTTCGTTGCAGAAATAGCCGGCACCGTATCATACAATAATGCATACCGGCTTTCTGTTACCGTGCCCTGCCATTGCTGATGAACAAATGGCTGCTCCACTCTCATGGCCGCTATTTTTTCTTTGGGAAAAGCATTGACTGAATCTGCCGCATCCACGCTGCTGGTATGATAGCTCTGTTCCAGCGCGAATTTCAATAAGCGGTAGAGTTCTGCTTCCGGTCTTTCAGATAAGCCTTTGCCAGTGCGCAAATCATCCAGCGAGGCAAGCGCCTGATCGATCAATGCTTTTATATAATTCCGGTTATCGGTAGTATAGGCACGAATGGATTTATCTTCCGCCAACGGCGAATCATCTATCAGCCATTTCACCGGCGAGGGCCATGGAAGCCCCAGCAAAGCAGCAATCTGCGGGATGGCATCTGTTGGATAGCCCAGCGTGGTACGCATGAAATCCATGGTATTGTTGACCAGCCCGGGGTGTTCCCTGAAAGCGGGTTTGATCAGGCTCATCGCATTGGTCATTTCAATCAGGGTCTCCAGGTAACGACGGTGAAAACTTACAGCGTTCGGATGCAGGCCTACAATATCAAGCAGGGTCTGGTAGGGTGTATTGGCGCCCTCACGGATATGCGCAACTGAAGACGAGAAATTAGCCATCCAGTAATTGTCCATCCGCAGCAGCAGGCCGTACAATCCTTTGATGAAATTCAGGTTGTCATTCACAAAAATGGCCAGCCGGTTATCGGTATTCATCCAGCTAAGCCGGCTAAAAGCGGCAGTAGGTAATATTCCGTAAGGCTGGTTGCCAATGCGGATGGCGGGAACCGGTCCGCGCCCGCTCACCATATTATTAAAAAAATCGCGTGTGTGCATCAGCGTTTGATCACTAAAACCGCCTTCCATCAGCGAACCCATTGCATAACCCAGGGTGGCCGGCCATAGCGCCGTATTCATATTGCGTGCATCGGCCTGGTCCAGGCCGTCGCTGTGTAAAATCTTTTTTGTGATGGAATAATCGATGCCCAGCCATTCGGCCAGCCATTGACCGTCTTTTCTTTTGTTCCGATCATTTTCTTCTGTAAAACCGTTCGCCTGGTTAAAATACAGGTTGAATGTTTGATCGGGCGTATCGCCGCTCACATAACCAGCGCCGGTGGTAGCGGTGTTATTGGTGGCTGTTCCCTGCGGAACAATGCGGAAGCCTTTTTTGCTGAAATAATGATGATCGATCAATTCTTCCAGCTCCTTTTTTCCTTCCTGTTCATCCGCACCCAGTTTTACACCAATCACCAATAAGCGCGTAAATCCATCCAAATCATCGGGTCCCAGGTTAATGCGAAAACCCAGGCCATTTTGCACGGCCGTATCGAAATCGGCCAGCCATTTTATCGAATCGCCGAATTCAAGATCCCCTTTGTCGTCAGGTTTAAATTGCGCATCCGCCTCAGACGGATCGGGACTGGTAAAAAGCGGGTATGGAATTGTATTACCAAAAACAGGTTCCATGGCTGTGGCCCCCTTGTACCGGATCAATGCCAGCCTTTCCGGCAAAATGTTTACGCGTGTTGCCTGCGACCATCCATGTTCCTTGCCTGCCTTTTTATCAAGATCTGTGAAAACAACCACGGCAACCTGCAGGTCAACCTCTTCTCTTTTCACGCCTAGTGGCGGCTTCTCATCCATATTAACCGGCTCGTAGGTATCAATGATATTGTCTGCATCGAGACCTGGATTAGCGGCATTGAAATCGTCTTTGGCCTGCTGAACGACTGTATTATTTCCATTGGCAAACCATATTTTTTTAAACAACTCTGTTATGGCCGTCCGTTGTGCCTGGTTCCAGTTGCCTGCTGAAACGGCCAGTATAACGGTGTTGGGCAGCCGAACCGGAAAAAAGCTGGTTGCTTCGTCGGGCCGCAACTGTTTTGCAATCCAGGCTGCCCGTCCATCTCCGTGTGCTTTAACCAGCAGCGCCCAGGCCGCCTGCTGCCGCGCAAGAGTGTTTGCATCGGGGTTGGCTGGATCTGCTGGTTTACCGGCGCTATAGAATTCAGCCCAGAAACGGGCTGCATTGTTTACTTCGTTGCGCGAAAGCAATGGTTCAAAACTATCTACCATGCATTCGTCGGGATAAACACGTACCCATAACTGCGGACGCTCGTTCACCGATTTAAAACGGGTTTCCATCCGCAATGGAAAAAGTAAAAAAGGGATTTCATTGGAAAAGCCCGAAGCCAGTTCACGGCGCGGATCGACAAACAGATCAAAATCTTTTTGTGTGGCCGCCAGCCGATCGCGAAGCCCCTTATATTTTTCCTGTTGTTGCGCCTGTTCTGCTTTTTCCGCGCGTATCCTGCCATCGAGTTCGTTACGCTTTTGCAGGTAGGCTTCATTGTTATCTCCTTTCTGGCGTTCGAGTGCAGCGCGCTGCTTCTCCAGTGCTTTGAGTCTTTGCCCCGATGCGAACAAATCAGTTCTTGTTTGTTCGCTGTCTTGCCTGCCTTGTTGCAGGTTGTTACGTGTTTGTTGAAAGTCGGGCATAATTCAGTTGGTTATTTTTTCTTTAATAACATTTCTGCTGCGTGTACGCAAACCATCATAGGTACCTGGTATAGGATATAGGCCAGTTTGGCCGCATCAATTGTTGCATCCCAAACGGGTACATTCCTGTCATCATCGTATTGTTCTTTTCTCCCCTTCCCTTCTGTAGTATTGGTATCTACCGAACCAGGGAAGGCAGGCGGCAATTGTAAGGGCTGCGGAAGGTGCAGTACATCAATCACGCCTTCTTCCGCCTTTACCACTTTTGCCCAGTCGAGATCATTCCAGGTGACCAGTTCTTGGCTGCTATCATCGGTGGCCGTGATGTCAAGACCAAAACGCGGTTCGCCCGGGCGTTCCTTGATCACGAAGAACCAGCCCGCATTGGCAAGTGTTGGATTGTCCGGTTCTGATTGTCCCTGTGCTTCTGTGACTGTTAAATCGAAACCAAAGAAATAAATATCGGGATCTATTTTAGCTGAGTACAGGGGCGTGCGCACAAATTGCGGATCAGGTTTGGCTTTATCGCCTTCGTCTGCATGGGCAAGGCTGCGCGGTTCATGCACATCAACAACATTGTTTTGATTTTTGCTCCAATCGGCTTTGTGCGCATATACAACAGCGGTAGGATATTTTTTTAGCAATTCACCGCGGATCACCAGCACCACTTCTTCTTTCGGCAGTTCGCCGGGCTTCTGGCGATTGTCGTGATCACCGAGTTTACTTTTCCGCCTCCATTCATGCAGTTTCGTGATATCATAGTATGGTTCACGTTGTTCTTCGTCGGGTTTACCGGTTAATGATGGATCTTTCAGCATGGCTGATGCATCCCAGAATTGCCGGAAATAACTGCCGCGCTGGTCGGTTGGATATTCTCTCCACAACAGCTCGCGCGCAAACTCATGGTTCAATCCCACCATATACGATTCAATAAATGGCTGGTTGGTTTCCAGCAGGGTAATGCTATTGTGTTCAATCAGGTTTACATTGGGCAGGAACAATTCATCCGATCTTTTTTTGAGATCAGCATACATCGGTTTATTAATTTTTGGATAAGCCATCGCTTCCACAAAACCTTCGTCCACCAGTTGATCTTTTATCCACCCAGGAAAAAAAACCTGTTGCCAGGTCCAGGCCGGGACTGTTTTATCGGGTTTAATTTGTTGCAAAATATTTTCGCTCACAACATTCATCAGCAATGCTGCTCTTTTTGGCTCAACCGGGATAGCCGCCTTCACTATTTCGTGCAGGCGGTACATGTCCTTCACAGAATTTTTAAAACGGAGGGCATTGTCATTATCAGCACTTGCGCCGATAGCAGGTGTAAAATTTTCTGCAGGCGCCGATAAATGAAAATTGCTGCTTTTCGGGAAATGGTCGACCGATTGTGGTGTCTGTTTATCACTGGCAAGTATACCCGCTGTTTGCAGGCTTTGTTGCCAATTGGTCATCTGGCGCCACAAATAAACCAAGGCCCCGGCGATGGCAATACCCAATGCCCAAACGGCGCCCGCGGCACCGGCAATGACTAAGATAATAATGAGCAATGCCGCTAATGCGAGTGGTATATAAGGTAACCATGGATACTGCGTCAACAGGTCAATGAGAAAAGGTGGAATATTTAATGGCTGCAATTCATCCGCTACCCCATCCACTGTTGGTAATGCAGGCGGCATTATTTTAGGTGGAGATGGCAACAACTCAGCACTATTTATTTTTGTGACGAGTGTTTCAAGTCGAACGGCAGTGGCCGGCGTTGCGGAAAATTTTTGCAGTTGCGTCATCATTCTTCCCCGCGGCCTCGCTATCCTGCGCATAGGAGCGGATAGCATAACGCCCGGTAATGCGCTTTGCCTGACATGCTGGAAAACAGTTTGGCCGTTGTACATGATCCTTTTTTGGAGTGGCGCTGTCAGCATCATTGTCTTCACCGAAGCCACTGCATTGGCGCTTTCAAAATGTTTTGCATACAGTGAAAGCCCGGCTGCAATGGCAAATTGTCCGAAACGGATCTGGCGATTGGCGGCCAGTACTTCACCGATTTGTTCCCATGCTGCCTGCATATAATCTTCCTGGTTGTCTTGTACGATCAGTGTACCGAAATGCGCGGGTACCCGGAATCTCGGATCAAGATTAAGTTCGTTCAGCCAGTTATAGTTGTTGTCGATGCGGTTGCCATCCCGATCCTGGTAAACACGTTCCACCATGGCATGCCACTTGCCGTAAATCGGCGGCGTGATCAATGGATCTGCATCTTCATTGGGATCAATGGCCAGATTGCTGTCATCCGCGGCATTCTGATTGGCCTGTGTTGATGAAAGAATATTATAATCATCAGCCAGGTTCAGCAGGCCAGCTACCTGTACCTGGAAGGGATGCAGTGCAGGAAATTTTTTTATTGCCCAGTGATCGAATTTTTCTGTTCGGGCAATTTCTTCGTCTGTCAAAGATTCTTTCGGCACTTTCAACGCACCACCGAGCCGCAAAATGCCACCCAGGAGATTATCCGGGTCTTCTGTCCAGGTTAAGCTTCCATCGGGTTTAGTCATATCCATTACGCGCCGTCCCACACGGCTATCGGCCACTTTTGGTTTCAACAGGCGCACCAGGTATTCAAAATCGCCCATGGTGCCGGTGTTGAAATCCCAACGATAGTAATAGGGAAATTCAAGATCGGGTCCATGCCAGGCAATTTGCAATGCAGCAGCATTGATTTCCGCGGCGGTTTTGCCGGTACCTGCACGTCTTCCACTTTCATAAGACGGAATAACGAAGGCATGGTAAGCAGTAGAAGGTTTTAATTTACGCGCGCAAACCAGGCGTGAGTATGCGAAATCCGGGTTGTTGTTAAGTGCACCCTGTAATTTATCGAGCGATGTGTTTACGTCGGTAGGATTCTCTGTAACAATGGTACTGTCGCTGGCAGTAAGATCGCCATTGAAATGTACATGCGCCCAGGCCCAAAGCTGATCTTCTTTCGGAAAAAAATTGGTTTTGATATCGGCGCCTTTCAACGTAACAAAAGGAAGCGGGCGTGTCGGTCCGCTGGGACCTTCTGTAAACTCATTTTCTGCCAATACTACCAGTGTAATCCATGGATTGAGCCGTGCCGCACCGGGTGCCACGGGTGTGTAGCGCCAGGGAAAATCTTCATCATAGAAATCGATATAGGCAAGATAGTTCGATTCAAAATTGCTGATGCGGTTATGCGGATCGGTTTTTATCACCGAACGAACATCAATGCCCACGATATCACCGGGCCCATAAATCTCCACCGCTTTATCATTGGCGGGCGTCACCGTTGAATCGCCATGGATGTCCAGCTTCACCGTAAAGGTGCCGCGGGCGCCGCCGGTAGATTGCAGGTTATTCGAAAGGCCCTGCCGCAGGTAAGGCAGAAAGGAATAGGTGGCTATGCTCATACGCTTGCTTCGAATGTGGGAATGACATGAATGTCTTCAGCCATTGCCGGGTTTTTTGAAATGGTTGTATTGTAATAATCCCGCGCATGCGCTTCCGATGCAAACACGGTGGTTGTTGATAAGGGTTTATTATCGGCCGTACTGGCTATTACATAACCGGGTTGTTTTACCTGCACGCGCTCATCCAGTTTTGTTGGTACCATGCTTTGCCTGACTGCATACGAAAGTGGCGATTTTGTAATAGCAGATCCGGCAAGCCAATGGAAAAACAAGGTGCCGATATTTTTAAACCAACGGAATGCATGGTATTTGTCATCGCCGTCGATCACTTTCACTTCATAGCGTACTACGCGTTTCACTATTTTGGCGGAACCCAATTGTTTTCCGGAAAAAGCCAGTTCAACACCAGAGTCAATATCCTGGAAGGACGGGCTCGACAATTTCTGCGCATCATCCATATTCTGGAATTGGGCAATCGCAAATTTCTCTTTTGGTGCAGCCGGCGTTGTACCGAGATTAAGAACATTTGCAGTAAGCGTAAACAGGTGCGCATCGGATACCGGGTTGGCGCCTACTTTATCAATGTGTATGCCCAGCGGAATCACTTTTTGGCTGATCTTCAAAGTACCTACCGGGTGCAATACCAGTTTTTGCGCATCGGTATCCAGTTTTCTTAATGTAACCAGCAGGTTGATATTGGATGGAATACCTGCGCGCCAGTTGTCTGCTTTGTCCAGTTCGGCATTGAGCAAGGGCGTTGCGGAGATCGGTGGCAAGGTTGCAGTAGTAGCGTCTCCCCAGGTAATATCGAAGTCAACGGAGATATCAATGGAAAATAACCAGAGATCGATCGATAAGGTGCCCGTTCCTTTTGCTTCCCAGGGAGCGGGTCCTGACAACGTAAGTTTCAGCGTAATAGAAAATACGCCTGCGCCAAAAACATCCATGCCCACCGAAAATGAAATATCAATGATGAAGTGGAATGGAGAAAATTGAAACAGCGCATCAAAGCTGAAATTGCCATGAATATTGAATGCATCTATACCATAAAATATTTCCGCCCTTGCGCCGAACTGAACCGTGTTGGATGTAATGGCAAAGTAATTCTCGACGGTAATGCGCGATACGGGCGTACGCAACACATCGATATGAATACGTTTGGGATTGGGGAATGGCAGCGGCGGCGGATTGAATTGCGGATGGAATCCACCAACGCTTAAAACAAAATTGGGATGATCGCTGAAATCCATCAGCAGACCCATTTCGCCTTCCATGGTCATGAATAAAATCCGCGAATCGTACATGGCTGCAAAAAACCATACCCTGCTCTTATCGAATTCCAATGCCCCGATGAATGCAACATTGATAACGATCAGCGGCGCGTCTTCCGACGGTAATGCAATTTTCAATACGCCTACGATAGCGATATTGCCTGGTATTTCTATGATGATACCGAATGCGAGACTGATCAATGTAGGCGTGCCCCAACCAATCTTTACCATGGGGCCAATCAGGAATTTTCCTTCGTAAGGCGGAAAATAACTGCGCAGATCATTGATGATGCGTGGGGCATTCGCGACCGGATCGGAAGGAAACATAATGCTGTTGATTGCGCCGGTGCGAACACCTGCACCAATGAGTTCCAGCAACATGGTCCTGTTCAAACCCAGCAGGCCGCCTACACCCAGTAAAGTAAATCCAAATCCCAACTGTATGCCTGTTGCAAATTCAGCCGTTATAATAATCAGCAGGGAAAACCCTTTTGAACCATCGGGCATGCGCGTTGTGATCAACGCGATCGCTTTCACTGTGACAATCTCAGCTATCGATAGTTCCAGCACACCGGCATACTCTTCTTTATCAAAATCAAAATAGAGATAGCCTCCCCCTTTTACTACCGCAGCATCAATCATCAATCCTACGCCATTTGGTGGTTTAAATCCAACACTGAGATCCATTGGACCAAGATTGCCTTGTTTAAATGCCAGCGTCGCTTGTATCCCGATATTTTCTACAACTGCTTTCAGCGGTCCGAGGCTTAAGCCAATAGTTGCGCCGGCCTTTATATTAAAATGATCATTGGTAGGTTCCAGTGTAAACTGCATGCCGCTGATATTAAGCGGGCCGAGATCGATGTGCAGGGCGAAATCGAGGGTAAACTTGGCACCACCGCGTAAATAGAATCCGTTCAGCAAAGAGAAGCCAAAAGCCATGGATGATTCTGCCTGCACATTGAGACCCGATAATATTTTTTGCAGAAACCCGTCACCGTCTCCCCCGTTTATTACCAATCGTATTGCTTTTATTTCTCCTTCGAAACCGATGTCTATTTTATCTGCGATGCTTTGAATGAAAGAAGAAAATCCCAATCCCTGCAGCGATAATCTTGATGCGCCGGCGGATCCTATCAAAATGATTTCTTTTGATTGTTCCGGTTTTTCATGTATCTGCACTGTTGCTTTAAAAGCCGATGTAAGATTAAGAAGGCCCTCTGCCATAAGTGGCGGCCGCACCACTACGCCTACTGCTTTGATATCACCGGTGGAACTGAAATCGAGTTGCCCGCGATCACATACATCAAATGTAAACCCTGCTGTACCCATCAGGTAAGGCAGTACGGCGATCCCTTTTTTCTTTGATCCACTAGCTTCGGCCGGAGAAAAAGTCAGACCGAACTGCGCATAGGTTTCCGGACTAACACCTTTTTGAAACAGCGCAAAACGGAGCTCTTTTAAATTGGTGGATGTATTGCCCAGCAGGATGCGGGTAGTATCTGCCTGCGGATACAAACCACCGGGCAAAGTAGATGCACGCATCAATGTTTCGAGGCGTGAAAGTAATTTGTCCGTATCCAGATCTGTATTCCATTTGTAAACGTCGTTTACAATTTGTGAAGGTTTACTGAATAGCTGGCCGATGCGATCCCAGTTGATCAATCGCATGGGTTGATTAGGAGCGGGATTTTGTTCGTGTTCAATTAAACCCAACAGGTGCAGGGTCTCGTGCGTTTGTGGTTTTAATTTGTCCAGGAAATCGAGCACCAGGAAATCGGTCAGGCGTTTGGGCAGATCGCTCATTCCCGGTAAGCCGCCGCTGCTAATCTTAATTTGTGCGTGCAAACCAGCAATGGATTTTACAACGGCCACCAGTCTTCCAAAAACGTTGGCCACGGCCGCAACAATGGCGGCATCATCATTGGCGGCTACCAGCTTTTTTATGCCATCCAGCAATTCGCCCGATTGCGTTGCGAGATCCGGCAACGCGCTTCCAAAAGCAGCGGTTGGCAGATTATATCCCAGCTTGCGGAAAAAGGCCACGCCGGCATCGGGTGTTTTGATCGATCGCAGTGGCGAGATGGCGAGTCCGGCCTGGATCAATAATGATTTAAGTGCATCTTGCTGTGCCATGGTATGCTTACTTAATAAAAATTTACGGACTCGTTTGTATATGATCGCCAAATTCAGTTGCGGGGCAAATAGCCCATTCGGTAGCCGCATGATCGTCCTGCAGCATTGGTGCGTGCCTCGCATCATCATTATTAATGGTTGCGCTGCTGCTTGCAGCTGTAGCAGGCAGCGGTTCCGTCCACATACATTTGTACCATGCTTGCATCGCGTCTTTTTCAAAAGATTTTAATACCATTAAACCCTCATGATTCTGAAAGGCACTTTTATTGAAAAAGAATATTGGCAGTCCTGTAAACAACAAGTAATAATAAATTCCATCTTTTGTCTCCAGGCTTTCTTTTGCGGCAGTCATAAAGGTTTGCAGGGCCGTCGCATCCTTTGCAGCGATCTGCGACGCATTTGGAACAGCCGCTGCCGGAACATTAAACATATCTGTTAACTTAGCAATTACTGCGGGCAGGTCAAGCGGGATCAAATCGGCCAGGCCCTTCAGGGGTATAAACAAGGCCGGTATATTACTCCGCCAGGATAAAGCAGCAAATGCGGCGGGTGTTCCGCCAAACAGCCCTGACCAGAAATCAGTATGCAAAGGATCTACCTTCAATAATTTGGCCCATGACCTTGCACCCTTCATCTGTTCGTCGTGACCCACTGTTCCCGAAAAAATAGTATGGGTCAATGCATTGGTTACCTCCGCGCGATTATTTGGTGCAAACCATCCGAGCACCGGGAAGGATTGAAACCATCGTGGTGCCGAGACCGTTAGACGTGGATCGTCAGGCCGATCAAAAAATTCCCGGATGGCAAGAAGATAGTCACCCTCATCGCCTGCACGGCAACCACGGATGTCGATCGCAGATGCCGGTTGAAATCGTTTGCGCATCTGCACAATCTTATCATGGAAACCGTTTTTAACGGCCCGCACCGCATTATCCAGGGTTGGATAATAGTTCATGTTATCTGGCTTAAAATCTGTCAGGGTATACACACTGGCAGCATTCAAATCAGATCCAAGTGATAGTCCTTTCAGCATTGTCTTCAATGCATCCAGTTGTGGAGCAGTGACCGTATGTCCATTCACATTTGTATTCACAATTTTTTTCCCGAGCTGGTTCACAATTTCGGCCACAAATGCCGCAAGCGTATTCCGCTGCGTTGTATTGACCAGGCCGCCACCGCTATTTTTCACATGCCCTGGTGTATTTACAAAGACATAATTAAAACACTCGCTAAAAAAATTCTGGACAATACCCTGCGGATCGTTTGTGTCTAATCCAAGAGGAGTCAATACTGCCTTGTGTGCAGCATTTGCCCTGATATTTGTCATGATAGAGATAAAATCCCAGTTAAAAACCGGCGGATTAAACGGATTGATAACCTGCAACCCATCCAGGTCACTTCTGGCAAACCCGCGAAATATTTCTTTATTGGTGCCGTTTACACCGCCTGTAAAAAAAGGAATGATCATACCCCTGGGATGTGCATGCGAAACAACCAGCAATCTTTTATAGATGGTTGTATTGGAAACAGCCGCCAACAGTTCAACCAGCGCCTCTATTGACTTGATATCTGTTGGTTGCATGCCGAAATAAGTATAAAAATTTTTAGCACTCGCCAAAAATTCTGGAGTGCCGGCCGTAGAAAGAAAAACAGCCGTTGGTACATGTTCCTGGAAGCCACCGAAAGCATTGGCAGGCGGTGTACCCGTTCCGGTGCCCGGTACCGGCTTCTGTATCTTAGCCGGGGCGTTCACCGCAGGACTGGCCGCTTTTGTTTTTGGCGTTGTGCTACACATGGAAATGATTGCTGTTAATTATTGCGTTAAGAAATTTTCGATCGCTGAACTGATCACGGTAATAAGACCGTTTATTTTAGGATCCAGCAGGTAGAGGTTCTGCCAGCAAACCGCAAACTCACCCGTTAGCTTCCGTTTGTATTTGGTATTAAATGCGTCAACCTGTGACTCGTCTGACCATACCAGTATCTCCCCTTCCGAATATACCGGAGCACCAGGCGCTGCTACCGGGCCCAATGCACCGATGCCCACTTTTGTACAGTGAACGGTAAATGGCACCGGCACGGTAATGTTGATACCACCTGCGGGCGTTAGCCATGATACCTGCGCTTTAATCACATTGTGTGCGCCATTGTTGGCACGTGTTCTTTCAGTATCATCAGTAACATGACTATAAGCTTGTCCTGTATGCAGCATATAAAACATTCTCGACATTTCTTTTGTGGTAATATTTTGTGCACTTCCGCCAGGCACCGTGTCATTCACTGATGGCACCCGCACCGATTTCAAGCTGAGCTCTTTTGAATAATCACCCGCCAGCCAGATGCCGACCAATGAGTCTGCGTCGAAATAATTGGCTTTCATCAGCGATACATTGATAAAGCTGTAGCCAAGTGCATCTACCACAATAGTGGCATCTTCATTATGAAAGATTTCGGTCAGCGCCGTTTTGAAACTGTCTTTGAATTCAATTTTGTTGGCGCCGGAAGCATCATAAACAAAAATTTGTTTGAGAGCCGGCCTGAGTCCTTTGCCAAATGTCTTAAGCCTTTGTATGGCTGCGCTGGTATCAATTGTGCCGTCGAACGAAGTAAAAAATTTATCGCTCGTCGGAAAATCGGGGTTGGTTTTTGCATGCACCCTGGCAGCGGCACGCAGGTCGAGTGCAGCATATACGGCTGCAACCTTCACCAGGCTGCCGGAATAATGCATCAATTGCGGAGCTGCCGGATCCTGTGTTGCATCGTACGGTATCTGCGCATGTTCATTATAGTATTTATCGTTCTCATCCTTGAAGATGGCCCGAATGGAAATGGCCAGCTTTTTTGTGACCAATGGGGTGCCGGCAATCACGTTGGGCACATTTTCAATATTGGCTTTTGTTGCATCATAGGCAGCCGATAAAAATTTTTGCAAGGGCTGTATCGGCGGCAATGCCGGCGGCTTATTAATCCCCGATGGCGTTTTTACCGCCGGGCTGGCTGCTTTTGTTTTTGGCGTAGTGCTGCACATGGGACGATCAATTTCTATGCAAGGGTCCTTTGTTATAGTTAAGGATGATCCAATCGCTCATACTGCCCGACATTTTTCGCAGTACATCTTCAAAACCTACACCGTTAAAAAACTTATCACGCAATGCTTCCAGCAGGTTGCCGCAGAGGAGTATATTGGTTTTTGGAAAACGGAGTTTGTTGAACAGGTCGATGCGATCATCCTCACTCATCGCTGCAAGCTGTTGCCGCAACTGCTCATCGGCCGCGGCATTTTCTGAGCCGGCATCGGGCAATTCCGTGAATGGCACAGGCGCTGGCGGCAATAGCATACCCACCAGTACCATTCTTATTTTAGCAACGCCCAGGCCGGGTGCAATGGCTGCGGCAAAATCGGTTTCATTGTTATTAATGGAAGCAGCTACCTGGTCGAGTAAGTAATTTCTTTTATCCTGTTTGGTTTCAAGTGCACCGTCGATTACGGTGCTGAATAAAAACTGTGAAAACGCGTCGCCTGCCTCCGGTGTTTTCAACGGCACATTCATGTAATAGGGATTGTGATCATTGACCAGTTCGCGCAATACATCGGGGTTGCCCATACCCGGCCCCGGCTTACCGGTTGCATCTGCTATCAACGCTTCCAGTTCGGCATTGAGCGGACCTATCTGCTGTGTGAGGGAAAGACTGGCCTGTTCGGTATTGCCTGTATCGAGCAACCTGAGTTTTACTGTAAGAAAACCTTCTGACGGTGGCGTATATACGATTTGTCCGGCATCCGTAGTTTGAAGATCCGGCGCGCCACCGTCAATACTGAAAGACCATTCAAAAGAATCAATCGAAGCGGCCAGTGTGCCATCAGTTACAAATACAATATATGTATTCTCACGTGTGGCCGCCAATGGTGCGGTAATAAAGGAAATGAGACAACAGCGTCCATCAGCACTATCAACTGACTCGCCCAGGTCGGCCGACTTTAAACCAGCGGGTAGCCGGCTTTCGGTTTTGCGAACTCCCATAGTATTGACATAATATTACCGGACGATTTGCATCATCCATGAATGACTGATAATGTAACAGCTACTAATCAGATCCGCTGAGGGATATAGAGGACATCGGAAGGAATGACTACGGTGGGGAGTTCGTTTCAGGAGGTACAGTGGCTAATTGAAAGTTTAAGTTAGGAAAATATTTGAAACGGGAATGAAAATATTTTTCACATGCTGAGATTTCCTGTGTACCTGCCATTGCCGGATTTGCCAGGATATATTCTGTGCGGGATGATTTCTGCGTAATCAAACTACTGTTTTTTAAATCGCAATTCTAATTTAATTCCGATGCCAATCTAACACCCGTAATTGAATAATTCTACCTTGTACGTCTGTATTGCCGCACTTTCCATCCAACCCAACGGGCAACGATAGCCTGTTTTTATTCGTATTTTGTTGTAGGATGTAAACTGTGTTTTGGTACTAACAAGCTGTAATTTTAATGGCCGGATTGCAGTTGCTATCCAAATTTTCCGGCTATTGGTGTTTCAATTTCGCTTTTCATTGCCATGTGGCTAATAAATTTTTCGATGAAAAAATATCTATTTTGTTTCGCGTTTATATTCCTGCAAAAGTCTATCTATGCGCAGCCGGTTTTGGAACCACCACCCTATATCGGTGATTCGGCCGTTTCGTTTACAGCTAATAAGGTATCAGCTTCAGCGGAATCCGTTCCCTATGCACTGGTGGCCGGCGGTAGTAAGGGCATTGGATATGGTATTGCTGAAGCGCTTGCCAGGCGTGGATACAATCTTATTTTAATTGCAAGGCATGTAGATTCGCTGCAGTCGGCCAAAACCAAGCTGGAAGAATTATATCATATTCATGTAGACATATTGGCCTATGATCTGAGCCGGCGCGAATCGGCGACAGAAATTGCGGGCTGGTGTACAGAAAGAAATATACCATTGAAAATGCTTTGCAATGTGGCCGGTTACGGAGGCGCAAAAGATTATTTGTCGTTGCCGCTTGATACGCTCCGTTACATGATTGATTTAAATATTGGTTCGGCCATGTCTTTAAGTCTGACCCTGCTGCCCCTGCTGGAAAAGAATGCACCCTCCTATATTTTAAATGTGGCCAGTATGGCTGGTTTTGCACCCATACCGGTTAAAAATTTATATTCCGCTACCAAATCTGCCGTCGTTTTTTTCAGTTACTCGCTCCGTTATCAACTGGAAGAAAAACATATCAGTGTAAGTGTGCTTTGCCCCGGCCCGGTATTTACAAAACCCGAAATCAGAGAAGATACCAAAAAGAAACTGGGTTGGATTGGCATGGCAATGGCGGTTTCTCCGGAACATGTGGGCGAAGTAGCAGTAAACGAAACCTTGCATGGAAAGCTGGTGATTGTACCCGGCGCCATGTCCAAATTTATGGCCTTCCTGGTAAGGTTGCTTCCCAGACGAATGGTGGTCGGTATTTATAACAAAGCTGGTAAGAAGAAATAGTTTCGCCGCTTGCCGTCATTCCTGCGCAGGCAGGAATCTCATGTACTATTAGCAGCGGACAATCGTTCATAAACACCAAATCCAGATTCCTGCCTGCGCAGGAATGACGTACCGAATGTTTATCGTTCTGCCCTGGCAGGAATGATGCACCGGAAGATGCTATTATAAAATTATCCTTATGCAGTATGCATTGATTTCAGGAGGCAGTAAGGGCATTGGCTACGGCATTGCCAAAGCGCTTGCCAAACGAAAATTCAACCTGGTACTGGTAGCCAGAAACCAGGAGGATTTGGCAAAGGCAAAATCTGAGCTTGAAAGCAGCTACCACATCCAGGTTGCCGTATTTGCGCTTGATATCAGTCTTCCTTCGTCTGCCAAATTTATTGCTGACTGGTGTATCAAACATGACATACCGCTCAAAATGCTTTGCAATGTAGCGGGCATGGGTGGATCTGCGGACTACCTGTCGGCCTCCCTGGAGAATACATTGTACATGCTCCGTTTAAATACAGAACCAGCAATTGCCCTTACTCACGCACTGCTGCCTTTATTAAAAAAGAACAGTCCATCGCATATATTGAACGTGAGCAGCATGGCCGGGTTTGCACCCATTGCCGTTAAGAATATTTACAGCGCCACTAAATCGGCCATGCTGTTTTTTAGCTGTTCCTTAAAGCATCAACTTAAAAAAGATCATGTAAGCGTAAGCTGCCTTTGCCCCGGACCGGTATTCACCAAACCCGAAATACAGGAAGACACCATGGCAAAATTGGGATGGTTGGGGAAAACAATGGCCGTTTCGGCCGATAAAGCCGGCGAGACTGCCGTCCGCAAAACATTGCGAAATAAAATGATCATTGTACCCGGCGTCCTGGCATGGATGCTGTCCTGGCTGGTACGAATACTGCCCATGCAAACGATAAATTTTTTCGTTTCAGCGAAAGTAGATCAACAGCCATCATAGTCACATTACTGGCACAATAACTGTAAATCATTCTCTATGCCTGAATTACCCGACGTTGAAGTCTTCACCAGGAACCTGCACAAGCTTTTTGCAGGAAAAAAGCTGGTCAGTATAAAAATAATAAACGGACGCAAATTAAAAGATAAGCCCACTACATTGGGTAAAGCACTCAATGGAAAAACATTGGAAAAAGTTTACCGATCGGGCAAAGAGATGCGATTTCAATTTTCCAATGGACAATTACTGGGCCTGCACCTGATGCTGACGGGTGATGTTATTTTATTTGACAAAAAAAATACCCATCATTCAACCATCGCTGAATTTTATTTTGATGACGGCAGTGGGTTCACGCTAACCGACAGAATGCGGAATGCTCATATCAAACTCGATCCGGTTGATAAAGCAGGTGTGGATGCCTTGTCCCCGGAACTGAATTTCAAATATCTCAAAGCTGCATTCAAAAGAAATACCGGTATCAAAAAATTGCTGATTGATCAGGATGTGATCCGGGGTATCGGCAATAGTTATTCTGATGAAATATTATGGCTGGCAAGGATATCGCCCTATTCTGTTGCTGCCGCTATTCCGGATGAAAAAATTAAGGCACTGGTACCTATTATAAAAAAAACATTGAAAACCGAAACAGAGCGGATATATAAAAAATATAAAGACAAGGTAAATGTGGAAGTAAAAGAATTTCTGCAGATTCATACAAAAGATAAAGAAAAGAGCCCTACCGGTGCAAAGATTATTATTGATCAAAAAGGCATGATGAAAACATATTACACCCGCGAACAGGTATTGTATAAATAAACAGTCTGCTAAAACTGGTATATGATAGAAAAAGTAAACATTAAAGGACAAGACATCTGGATAATTGTTGAACCGCATATCATTCATCCACCCGGTAATGATGCAAAGGAATTTTTTACCGCCAGCTACCAGGTGCTGGATCCTGTTGCCGGTACGGGCGGTACTTTGATGTTGGATAACGATGGAAAGCCCCTGGTTTTTGAGTCGCCGGTACAGGCGCTGGAATATGCAAACGAAAAATTAAGCGGTGATTGAATATACCCAAGCAACATCCATCCTAAGATATAGTTCCGCATAACCAGCAACAGATCGGGAACAAAGTTGAGATACTGCCTTCGCAGGATTGACAAAAAAAGATTCTTCCTACCACCCTTGACGATAGAGATTCCTCCCCGCTGTAATGACTACAAGCATGGGGCCGTGACCACAGTGAACACGTGTTTTGCCTGGCACCTTTTCATCTGTAAAATTCAGGTTGCTTGGTTGAGCTGGCGCCAATATTCAACACTATCACCTGCTGTCGCCCGTACAGAAATCCTTCCGGTAGTCATTCAGCACTTCGCATAATGTGCCGGTTGCCCAGCCAGTCCCTTCCAATATCTAAAAAAAGTTCCAGCAACGGGAAATATGGCGCCTAAGGGTATTTGTAAACTAATGACTGGCAACCCATTTCAAAAAGGCACGCGATTGGTCAATTTACTGGTATGGAAAATTTAATCCCCCCTACCATGATTAACAAGGAACAGGCAGCCGATTTGCTGCAAAACGATATCAGCCAGACCCTGTCTGCGGTTTTGTTATGGATGCAGACGGCGATGGCCGAAGAAAAACAGCTGGCGATGAATATGCACCTCCGCCTGGCAGAAGGCCATCTGAAGGATTCAGTAAAAAAACTGGTTCGTTTGCATTATGCCCTGCTCAGCAGCGATGAAGATCAATTACCAGATGGTATAGCAGTATCCGATAGTTTTGTAAACAAAGAATTATTTTCTGCATTGCAATGATTATAAACGGCGTTAGGTACGGGTCGCTGCAATTGCGCGGGTTTAACAAAACGCTGTTTGCTATCACATCGTCTACACTACAGCTTTGTTCCTTTTATCAGCAGCACCGATTTTATGGCCTGTTCTTTCAGGTGTAAAAATTTCTTACGCTCTTCGTCCTTCCCAAAATTTATAAAGTCCTGTTCGCCGGCGAACTCCACCAGGTGAATTTCGTAAGGCTTGTCGATATGATGCTCAATAAAACTCTCTTCATTGGGCCTTACCCGCAACAACAATCTACCATTGTATTTCAAAATTGCCGGAATAGCAATTTCTTCGAATTGATGGAAGACCTGTTCCTGCCCTTCTTTAACGTAAACGAGCTGCGTTATAAATATCATTGTATTTTTTTGAGCATCAGCTAAACACCTTGCAAGTCGTTTATTGGACATACCATTAATATATCAGTCTTTCCGGTCCAGATTTCCGGACTTACAAAAAATTAACCCTGTTCCGAAATTTTTTTTTGATTGCGGAACACTACTATCTGCTTTCTACTGCAATTACCAGGTTTGGTAAATTTCGCGGGAACCGGTTAGGTACATATCATGGTATCCGGCCATCTTTTCGTTCATTTTTTTCATCGCTTCGGTGTCCTGTTTGTATTTGTCCCAGCTCTGCTCATACGCGGTAAGATTTTCATATTTGCTTACCATTACCACCTTATTGTATTGCCCGGTCATATCCGTCATAATATTAACCAGTTCACCATTGCCCTCCATGGCTTCTTTGAACATTTTCGCCAGCTTCGAAGCATTGCCGGGTTTGCAAATAAAGATATCGTGAACAATAACCATAACAATGAATTTTATTTATTAATAAAATAATTGCTGCCTAAGAGCTGCTGCCAGTACAGCTTCCTGCAAAAGATAAACCAATATTTTCATCTGGAAAAAACGGGCAATTGAGCCAATCTTCAAGATTTGTCCGGAACTGAATCAATATTGCAGGCTTTCGGGATGGCCTTTATTTTTTGAACCATTGCCTTCTGCTATTCGCACGTCTTTCTCTCACCTGCTGTAATGTTTCATCTTTGTGGTGACCCAACTGATCTGTCTTGGCAACAGCCACTCTTTGCGAGGAATAGATACCCGAATGCCCGCTAAAATAATAAGCTGTAAAACAGGCAACGGCATAATACAACACGTTGCCGGTACCAAAAAGCTCAACGCCCATCATGGTGCAGGCTATGGGCGTGTTGGTAGCCGCGGCAAATACAGCAATAAAGCCAAGCCCGGCCATTAAATCTATTGGCGCACCCGTTACCATGGCAATGGTATTGCCCAAGGCTGCTCCTATAAAAAACAAGGGAGTCACTTCACCGCCTTTGAAACCCATCCCCAATGTGATAGCAGTGAATAGTAATTTCCAGAGCCAACTAAAATAGCCAGCACCGCCTGCGTGAAAACAGGAAACGATGGATACTCCGCCTGGGTTGGGATTGGTTACACCAAGACCCAGGTAGTCACGTGTGCCCAACAAATAGGTAAACGCAATGATGATGACCGCACCCACCGCAGGTATCAGCCATTTTATCTTTATCCATTTGTTACTGTAATTTTTAATGCTATGAGAAATTTCGGCGAACATATAACCCGCTAACCCAAACAACACCCCGCCCATAATTACTTTACACAATAACAGGAAATCAAAATGAATAAAAGAAAACAAGGTTTTACCTTCTGCCACCGAACTGATATGATAAAGCGTATGCTGTATTCCCCATGCCGAACAACTTATATCAGCCAGCACAGCGGCGATGAAACATGGCAGCAATGCATCGTGTTTTATTTTGCCCAGGGTTAATACTTCCAATGCAAAGATTGCACCCGTAACCGGCGTGCCGAAAACGGCCCCGAAGCCGGCAGCAATACCCGTCATCAGCAGCATCTTGAGATCTGCCTCTGACAGTCTGTATTTTTTTGCAAAAAAATTGGCCACGCTGCCGCCTATCTGTACGGCAGTTCCTTCGCGCCCTGCTGATCCCCCAAATAAATGCGTAATAACAGTAGACAACAATACCAGCGGCGCCATTCTTGCGGGAACGCCGCCGCCCGGACGGTGGATCTCGTCCATGATCAGGTTATTCCCTGCATCCGCATTCTTGCCAAGGTATTTATAGGCAAGAAAAATAAATATACCGGCAACGGGTAAGAAAAATAACAGCCAGGGATGGGCAAAACGCAGGTTGGTGGCCTTATCCAGCAGCCATAGAAAAAAGGCAACCAGGCTGCCGACAAATACAGCCACCGGGATAACAAGTACAGTCCATTTTAACAGGTGGGAAATAATAGAAAGATGTTCAAAGGATGTCCTGATTCGCTTCATTCCTACAAATTATGAGTTACAATTAATAACAATATTAATAATTCGCAGGCGCCATCAGCGGTTAAGCGGTTGATAAGGAAGACACCATTTCCTTTGTGTTACAAATATAGGCCGGGAATAACAATAAGCAAAATACAGGATATTTCTATTTACATAATGTCCGGGTATCAGTCACAGATACGACCGAAACGATTACCGTCTTCAGAATAATTAACACCCGGTTACCGGAATTATATTGTTTGCGGCATTGAACGGCTTCCAAAGGTTTGACTTAGATCATTTCAAAGCGTGACGAGCATCATTGAACGATCCGAAACCTATTGATACTTTGCAGGCAAATAATAATTCAAAAAATGAAAAAAATAATAATTGTATTTGCTGCATTACTGATTACCGCTACCGGCCTGTTTGCGCAAACCAAGGCCGGCAGAACAGATACTGCAAAACACGCCGCTTTCTATAGCTGTCCGCACCACCCTGGCATTGTCAGCGATCATGCGGGCAAATGTTCTATTTGCGGCATGGACTTAAAATTATCCGGCAAAGAACAAATGAAAGCCAGCGAGGTAAAAAATTACAATTGTCCCACACACCTGAATGTAACCAGTCACCATCCGGGTCAGTGCCCTAAATGCGGAAAGAAGATGAGTCTTTCGCTGAAAGAACAAATGAAAGCCGGAGACGTAAAACTGTACACTTGTCCAATGCACCCCGATGTTGCGCTTGATAAGGATGGTGTTTGCCCCAAGTGCGGAAAAGCGCTGGTGGAAAAGAAAAAAGCGAAATAGTATGCGTGCATACAGACAATAAAAAAGATGCCGGGTTTTGCCCGGCTCTTTTGTATATGCGAACTGGTTAAATTGTATTGTGCGTTTGCCGTTGATGGCCATTCACCTGAGAGATTGTGATAATAAGTTTTTATGAATACTGACTTCACCGCCTATATCGAACGGCTCGAGTTAATGGGCTTTTTTGCCGGTTATCCGTTGCTGTACGCCATTGTCCAGCTTATTGCGGGCCGATCGTTCGGAAAGAACAGGGCCGTTCCTGAAAAACTGAAAAAATTGCTGCCGCTTTCTTATGCGTTTAGCGGAACTCTCTATATTGGGTTGATCCTGAGAAACATTTTTCCTGATTACTCATTTAATAATATAGCCGCACAGTTTCAAAGCCCGTATTTAAAATTATGGGGAATATTTTCGGTATTGTTCTGGTTACCGATGTTCAGAAAAAAGCAATATTTCAGCCTGCTGCACAGCTTGTTGTTTTTTTTCTTTCTATTCAGGGATCTTTTTACCGATATTTTTTCGTCGGGCGGGTATGATGCAACAAAAAACGATATGAAACTTTATACAGACAGTCTTATCCTTCAGATAACTGCCTTCCTGCTGGTAGTACTAATCTATTTTTTGAACGCCAGGGCCAGGAGGCGGAATCAGCTACTTCTTTAATAACCGGAATTATTGCTTAATCTCTTTTCTGCCATTTCTTCACCGCTTTCTTTAATTACCACTAATTATTTTTTTATTAAGTGATATCTGTCACAATGGTATTTGATGGAGGTCATAAAGCGATTAACAAAACAGAAATAGGTTTGCAATTATTAAACAAACTAATTGTTCATTTAATATTTTTTTTATGAAACTCCTCACAAATAAATCTCTCCTGACTTTACTGGTGCTGATAACCGGCTATGGTTACGTCATTAGTTGCACACACGAGAATATGGCGCCGCCGGCAGCAGCCACCACCACGCCTGTTATCAATCGGGGTTCACATGTCTTCCTTCCCGGAAATATGACAACTGGCGATACCAGCCAATGGAAGCTGGACAAAGCGCATTGCAGTGTATTGTGGCAGGGCAATTATGTAGGTGCGGCGGGGTTATTAACGGGTCGTTTTAACCAATTTGGAATGCATGATGTTTCGGATGCTAAAATGCTAAGCTATGCAACTACCGGGCAACCATTAAAAGATACTTCCTGGGCATTTTATGAAAACGACCCCGGCAAAACACGTTTCAACGGTTATGTACAAATAAATACTTCCAATACCGGCGAACCCGGAAGAGATACCGGCTGCAATATTTCCACGCTCGGCACTTCAAAAATTGTGAACGGGTCCCAAAACCTCACCATTAGTAATCTGGCAAAAATTAAAACGACCGAGGTAAAATTTGATCCGCTTTCAGCAGATTACATCGTTACCCTTGCACTTACCTGGCAGGGTAAACTGGCAGCGCCGCTTACACAAACCATAGTAGGAAAATTAAAATATATTTCCCGGGCAACTGTCGGAGCCGGCACTACCTCAACATATGATGTATTTGGGCTGCAATTAACCTTTCAGTTTAATTGCCGCGACTTTGGAATTGTGAGCACCAGTATTTCAGACAAAATCGAAATAGAGTGTAATATGAATTTCAATAATAAATAATCACCCCTAAAATTAAATTGAAATGAAAAGGTTACTAATATACGCCGGGCTGATGTTTGTTATTGGGTTTGCCATGAGCGGTTGTTACCGGGATGTCATTTTTCCCGATGTAGCCGTTGACCCCGATGGTCCACCACAGCCTGTAAGTTTCAGCACCGACCTGGCTCCCCTTCTTAACTCAAGTTGCGCATTAGCTGGTTGCCATGTATCGGGCGGACATAAACCGTATATGACATCCGGTATTTCCTACCTGGAGATCGTAAATGGCGGTTTTGTAAATACTTCTATTCCCAAAGAAAGCACCATTTATAAAATGATCAATGGAGAAATGAGGACATATATGCCATCTGCGGCTAACAGGCAGAAGCTTTATGACTGGATAAGAAATGGTGCGCCCAATAATTAAGCCAACTCAAAAATCAATAACATGAAAAGGAGTATAAATAAAATAAAAAGAACGCTGGTGTTTATTGCATGTGCCGGCTTCTGCCTGTTTATATTAAATAATACCGGGTTGGCACAGGACGATAGCACGGTGGTTGCACAAGCTGAAACGCCCGCCAAAATTAAACCGGCTAAAAACACTTTTCAAAGTGTTTGGATCATCGACAACCAAACTGTGATGGTGCCGGTAAAAGGGACTTTTGAAATGGATATCATGCACCGCTTCGGCACTGTCAACAACGGCTATAAAGATTTCTGGGGATTTTTTGCGCCGTCCAATATAAGATTGGGTGTTAGCTATGCGCCAATAAAAAACCTTAACATCGGCATCGGCATCACCAAAAGCAATATGTTATGGGATGCCAGCGCAAAATATTCCATTCTCCGGCAAACAAAAAACAAATATCCCGTAAGCATCACCTACTACGGAAATATGGCATACGATACCAGGGATGATGCGGATAACAGTATTTTCAAATATTCCACGCAGCGCATGTCGTTTTTTAACCAATTGATTATTGCCCGGAAGGTTACCAGCAAACTTTCTTTACAAATAGCGCCCAGTATTTCGCACCAGAATTCAGTGAATGGTTATTACACAAAAAATGACAGTACCGGTAAAACCGTATTCACAGATATGAAGCATAATCATATTGCTATTGCGTTTTCCGGCAGGTATAAACTGACCACCATAACATCGGTAATGTTTAGTTATGATCAGCCCATTACCAAACATAATACCAATAACCCCAACCCGAATCTGTCATTTGGCCTGGAATTCAATACCAGCAGCCACTCATTCCAGTTGTTTTGTACCAATTACTATTTCCTGAACCCGCAGCGAAATAACCTCTATAATACCAATAGCCCTTTTGGCTATACGGATAAGGCCACTGGAACAAAGGTGAAAGGCGGCCAGTTTATGATTGGATTTAACATAACCCGTTTGTGGAACTATTAAATTCCATTTGATCCTCTGAAATACTTGATCCTCTGAAATACCAAAAACTAACCCAACCCCATACAGAACCCTGAACTAATATAATTCAGGGTTCTTTTAAAGAATGATCAGCAATTGTAAAATCCGATAGTTGAAACCTGAATTATCAACCATTATGTCCTAACTGCGATGAAGAAATTTTTCAATCATCATTGTCCTGTTTATTTCACTGTTTTTATGACAGCGGTGTTATTGGCAGGCGGCTCCTGTTCAACTGATCCGGTAAAAAATAACAAAGCAATAATAAAAGGGAAGTACTCGGGGAAAGTGATTCCAAAGCCTCCATCCAGTTTCAACGATACCCTGGTCATTGATACAAAGTCGGCCGTTTTTTATAGTCCCGATTCTTTGCAAATGGAACAGATAAAACTGGCCAATGAAAAGAATGTTTTTGAAAGCATCACACATGATTGCTTCTTTCAAATGAAAAATGCAAAGCTGGTGCTAAAAAAATACTGGCCCCAGATTACTATAATCGAAACCAGCAGCGCGCGGTTTCTGCTGTTCGTAAAAAAAAATACCAGCCGGACGATTGTGGATATAAACAGCAAAAATGATGTTGGTGGTATATTTCTCTTTGATATGGAAAAAGAACCTGAACTGATAGATATGATGAATGTAAACACCGCGCTGGGCTTCTATTTCAATAAATGAAGGTTTCGGTTGATTACGCAGAAGGCTTTTTTTAAACGCAGCGCAGCAAAAAATACGACGGCAAATCATAACAGTTACTATTAATAATTAAAACAAACAAAAATGAAGAAAAAGACAATTATGTTATTCTTAATAGCAGGACTTATAGCATCCGCTTTCACTCTTAAAACCAATGACGATAAAAAACCCTGGCCGGTTCCGGATGCTGCCAAAAACAAAAAGAATCCTGTTGCCTCCAATGCTGCGTCGCTGGCAGCAGGAAAAGAACTATGGAGTACGCATTGCAAATCCTGCCACGGCGCTAAAGGCCTGGGCGATGGCAACAAAGCGGCCCAGCTAAAAACGGAACCGGGCGATTTTTCAAAAGCCGATGTCCAGGCCGAGACCGATGGAGCGCTTTTCTACAAAATATCCGAGGGCCGGGATGATATGCCCGCCTTCAAAAAGAAAATACCCGATGAAGAAGACAGGTGGAACCTGGTGATTTTTACAAGGACGTTTAAGAAATAACGTTTGCCAGGACGCAAATAGAGACGGTTCATTAAGTGAGCCGTTTTTTTATTGTTGACGTGACTAAAATCATACCCGTAGTTGAGCATCGTAATAACATTTTGATTGGCTGGTAATTAGCTTTGGAACACCTTAATTATTTAAAATGACACAGGTTTCCCCACCACCCCCTTCCAGAAAAAACTTCCTGTTACTTGGTATCGCGGCCTTTTTTTCAGCGGTTGGGTTGCGATTTATAAAAAAGGATAAACCCAAAAAAGCAGAACCGGTTAAAATGCTCACACAGGAAGGGCTTCTGGTAGAGATTGATAGAAATATCATTGCTGCGCGTGGCAAAAAAATTTCCAACACCGAATTACAGCAATGGGTTAAAAAAGTTTCAAATAAATAAAACCAACAACAATGAGCTGCACTTGTGGTGAGAATAACTGTAATAAAAGTTCCAGAAGGGATTTTCTGCTGACGGGTTTGCTTGCCACTGCAGCCGTTGCAGGATGCAGCGACAGCAAAAACCCATTTACTCCCGAAAAGGAAGTCGTACTCACCGGCGAAAAAGTAAAACTGCTGTCGGTGAATGGTGAGATAATTGAGATTGACAGGGCTTTTCTTAAACCGGTACCTGATCTGCCGCACCTGTCTAACGCGGAAGAAAGAAAGGGTATGCCGGGCAAAAAATTTGTAATGGTGATTGATCTGGCCCGTTGCAAGAATCTAAGAAAATGCCAGGATGCCTGTAATCATATGCACCAGGTACATCCCGGGCAGAACTGGATAAAAGTATTGGGCATGGAAGATGCCGACCACACCGCGCCCTACTGGCAACCCACTACCTGTATGCATTGCGATGAACCGCCCTGCGTAAAAGTTTGCCCGGTTGACGCCACTTTTAAAAGAGAAGATGGAATTGTACTGATTGATAGTGACCGTTGCATTGGCTGCCGTTTTTGCATGGCGGCCTGCCCTTATTCAACAAGGGTCTTTAACTGGGAAGAACCCGTACTGACTGAACAGGTAGCTACCCAGCATTATTCCTGCGAAACCAGCATGCCGCAAAAAAAAGGTACAGTGGGCAAATGTGATTTCTGCCCCGATATGACCCGCAAAGGTGAACTGCCGCATTGTGTATCTGCCTGCCCCAATGGAGTATTCATGTTTGGCGACATGAATGAAGATTCGGTAACCAATGGCGCGGAAACATTTCGCTTTAGTGAATTGATAAAAGACAAGGCCGGTTACAGGTTGATGGAAGATCTGGGCACAAAACCCAGCGTCTATTACCTGCCGCCGGTAAGCCGCAACTTTCCTTATGAATCAGGCCTGGAAGATGAAAAAGATCCCGTAAAAAGCAATCATTCAAAATAATTAATTGTGGAAAATCCAACTGCGTTTTCAGCGGAACAAATAACCAGCGATCTGTTGCCGCAAAAATTTGGCCGGCGTGGTACCATTTGGACCGGCATGCTTATTATTGTCTGTTTAACCGGTGCGTATGCTTATTACCGGCAGCTTAGATACGGCCTGGCGGTTACCCATATGCGTGATTATGTGTCATGGGGAATTTATATTTCAAATTTTGTATTTTTTGTGGCCATTAGCCTGGTGGGTTCTTTAATTACCGCTATTTTCAGGCTGGCCAATGTTAAATGGAGCACGCCCCTTACAAGAATAGCCGAGATCATAGCCGTGTCGGCCATTGTATTTGCATCACTGATAATAGTGGTAGACATGGGACGCCCTGAACGGTTCCTGAATTTATTTCTTCATGGACGGCTTCAGTCGCCCATTGTCTGGGATGTCATTGTGATCAGCACATACTTCTGTATCAGCCTGCTGCTTTTATATTTTCCTTTATTACCCGATCTTAAAATATTGCTGCAGGTAAAACAAAAAACCGGTAATGCACTGAACAGGCTTTATCGTTTCCAGGGTTCTTTCTGGAAAGGAACAAAAGAACAGTTTCACATCAGCGAAAAATCAATTAATATTCTTTGCATCGTAATTATACCGGTTGCTTTCTGTATTCACACAGTTACGTCCTGGTTGTTTGCTACCACCTATCGCCCGGGTTGGGATAGTACGAATTTCGGCGCCTATTTTATTTCAGGGGCCTTCCTGGTTGGAGCGGGAGCTGTAGTAGTTGCCATGTATGTATTTCGCCGGGCATACAGCCTTGAAAAATACATAACAGAACTGCACTTTGAAAAAATGGGCAGAATTGTGGTATTGCTGGCATTGGTATATCTCTATTTTAATGTAAACGAGTACCTCGTGCCTGCATTCAAAATGAAAAAGCCGGAAGAAGCACACCTGACACAATTATTTGCGGGTGAATATGCCCCGATGTTCTGGTTTGCCATATTGGTGGGCATGATTATTCCTATTCTTATCCTCGTATTTAAGAAGGGAAGGAAACCAGCGCCGGTATTTATTGCAGGTGTGATGGTAGTGGTGGGCGCCTGGTTTAAACGTTACCTGATTGTAACACCTACCTTATTGCACCCGTTCTTACCTATGCAAAACGTGCCCGAAACTTACCGTCATTATTTTCCCAGTTGGGAAGAATGGGCCATTGCTATAGGTTCACTGGCCGGCGCGTTACTGGTGATCACTTTTTTCGCAAGAATTTATCCCATTATTCCTATTCACGAAACAATCACTGAACAACATGAAACAGCAGAAATTGTATAAATACCTGTTATGGATGCTGGTGCTTGCTTTTACCCTGCAAAACAATCGTCTTGCGGCACAAACGGATTCTGTTCCTGCCAAAAAGATAATTAAACTGCATTATTTTAATTCAAACAACAGTCTGCAATACCTGGTGCTGGAAAGTATGTTAAAGAAGGGAAAAATTTTTACCCCACAACCGCACAGGGAATATGCGTTGTATCTTGACAGTGGAACCAGCAATAACCTGGTTGCCAGATTGCAAACAGATGAAAATGGTAAAGCAAAAGCCCTTATACCTGCTTCATTAAAAACTGCGTGGGATGCTTCAGCCCAACATATTTTTATTTTGAAAGAAGGAGATGAAGAACTGGTTAGTGACTATACTATCAATAAATCTAAAATTATCCTCGATACTGCCAGCACGGATGCTGCAAGGAATATTACAGTATCTGTCAAGAAATTGGAAAAAGATCAATGGCTGCCTGCAAAAGATGTAGAAATGAAAATAGGAATAGAGCGCCAGGGTGGTATTTTGTCAGCAGGCGATGCCGCTACTTACACAACCGATTCAAGCGGTTCTGTAACGATTGAATACAAGAAAGACAAATTGCCCGGTGACAGTAATGGAAATATTATACTGGTTGCGAAAGTGGAAGACAATGATTTGTTCGGCAACCTGATCGTTGAAAAAAAAGCAGGCTGGGGTATCGCTACAACACAAGATAATAAATTCTTTGACCAGCGTACTTTATGGTCTACCCGTTTCAGAACGCCGTACTGGTTGCTATTGATGGCTTATTCAATTGTTCTTGGTGTATGGAGCGCTATCATATACCTCGTATTTCAACTCATTAAAATAAAGAAACTGGCAAAGTCAATACCCGTCCGAAAATAATTTTTTTTTGCAGGAAAAGATATAAAATCAACGTGTTGCCGGTGAATAATTAACAGTTTAAACAAATATTTATGAAAGCACTTATCATTTACCAAAGCAAATACGGCGCCACAGCTCAATATGCTGAATGGTTAAGCGAAGCACTTGCCTTACCGGTTCAAACCGCGGAAGAATCAAACGCATACACGCTGGGCGATGCCGAATACCTCGTTATCGGAACCTCTGTATACGTCGGTAAATTGCTGTTAAAAAAATGGTTACACGACAATCAGTATATCCTGAAGAATAAAACACTTTTCTTGTTTATTGTTAGCGGTGGCAGTGCCAGCGACAAAAAACAGCAGCAGGCAATTATCAGCGCCAATATCCCGGGTTTACTGATAAACCAATGTGAAATCTTTTTCCTTCCAGGCAGGTTGATCAAAAAAAACTTGTCCTGGCCAGACAGGTTCATGTTAAAAATGGGAGCGATGCTGGAGAAAGATCCCGTTAAAAAAAGCGCGATGCACAACGATATAGATGCTGTTTCAAAAACACATCTTACTGAGATGGTGGAAGCGGTTAAGTTATATGCATCAACGCAGCATGCCAGCATTTCATCGAAGGAAGGGCTCTCCTATCTTCTTTAACCAGTTAACCTAAGGCCTGCATATTCGTTAGATCGAAGCCTGCATTCAGGAAGCCCTCATGCCGGTACTTCGTGACTGGATTGCATACTATTTCCTGAACGCTATTAAAAGCCCGGGAGTTCAGTGGTATGTTTATCCTGCAGGTCGTATAATTAAGCACTTCACCTGTTTTTATTTAAGCGTCATTCCGTGAATATAATATTTTGAAAACGGCTGATCGCTGATATCAGTAAAGGAAACTGCGTAGACCATGCTAGCAGTAAACCGGGGTATTGTAAACAGACTCTATATTTTAATACCAAACCCCGGCTGCACACGTTAAGCCTTGGTTAAGGCCCGCTATTTATTTACCACTAACAAGCACATCAAACCTTTCCTGATCATGAAAACCGCATTGTATACTTTCAAGGCCGGCCAGTTCTGCCTTCAGCCAAAAAGCGATGTTCTCGATAATGAAAAAGTGCAACTGGCGTTGTGCTTTGGCAACAAAGAGTCCATCATTGAAGCAGATGCCTATGCGGTTATCAGGCAACGTTTTCCGCATGCTGCTATTACTGTCTGTTCAGCGGCAGGTGCCATTGTGAATACTGGCGTGGAAGATACCGGGTTTACCATTACCGCGGTGCAATTCGGCAAAACAACGGTGCAAAGCCATAGTGTCAATATAGATGATTACAACAACAGTTTCGACGCAGGTTTCAGTCTTATGAAAAAAATAAATGGTGCCGATACCAAGTATATTTTTCTATTGTCTGACGGACAGAAAGTAAATGGAAGCGAACTGGTACGCGGCATCAATGAAGCAAACAGTACGGGCATACCTGTAAGCGGGGGTCTGGCTGCTGACGGATACAATTTTGTTTCCACGGTCACCGGCATAAACGGAGTCCCCGGCCAGGGCAATATAATTGCTGTTGCGCTTTCCGGAAAAGAACTTGTAGTGAAGTACGGTACGGAAGCGGGATGGGAATTTTTTGGGCCAGAGCGTATTGTAACCAGGGCAGTAAATAACAGGCTTTTTGAAATAGACGGTCGCAACGCACTCGAATTATATAAAAAATATCTTGGAAAGGAAGCAGATGCATTGCCAGGGTCTGCATTATTTTTTCCACTGTCTGTAAAATTATCCCAGGAAGGAGAACCGCTGGTAAGAACCATTCTGTCCATTGATAATACCAACCAGAGCATGATCTTCGCCGGTGATATTCCAGAAGGATCCAAAGTACGCTTTATGCGTGCCAACCTGGATAGGCTTACGAATGCTGCCACTAACGCCGCAACCCAAACGCTTTGTCACACGAACGCCGCGCCTAAGTTATCAATCCTGGTGAGTTGCGTGGGCCGTAAACTCGTACTGAATGAAAGAACAGATGAAGAACTTGCTGCTGTAGATGAAATATTCGGCGGCCAAACCATTCTAACCGGATTTTATTCGTATGGAGAAATTGCACCCGTGGCAACCAAAGAAAGCTCCCAATTGCATAATCAAACCATGTCAATTACCAGTTTTTATGAAGTTGAACAGGTTGCTCCATAAACAAATTTTAAAGTTCCTTCCGGAAGGTTTTCTTGAATCGGAACAGGGCAGCCAGTTCATACAGGCCGTCAACAGTTCGTATAACGCTTATGAACGCGATATTGACCTGCTTAACCATGCATTTCGAATCAACGAAGAAGAATACACTGAAATAAACGGCAAGCTGAAAGAGCAAATCAACGTGAGGCAGATCTCCATCGGCCGCTTGAAAAATTCCATTGACTCCATCTCGGCAAAAACAGAATCGTTTAACCACGGGAATGAAAGCGATGAGTTACTTGATATCGTTAATTTCCTGGATGAGCAGATCGACAAACGGGTGCAGGCCGAGTACATGCTCCGCATCCGGGAAGAAAAATACCGCAACATTGCAGCGAATATGCGATTAGGCTTGCTGGAAGTTGACAACAATGATCACATCAACTTTGTCAACCAGAGTTTTTGTGATATGAGCGGTTACACAGTGGAAGAATTGATGGGCGCAGAAGCCTCCACCCTATTCGCTAAAGATGACCAGGTGGCAATTCTACGGCAGAAAACTGATCTGCGCCGCCACGGGCATTCAGATGCATACGAACTGAAAGTATACAACAAAAAGGGTGAACCCAAATGGTGGCTCATCAGCGGTGCGCCGCACTATAATGATAAAGGGGATCTAATCGGGTCTATTGGCATTCACCTGGATATTACCGGTCAAAAAAGGCTTGAACATGATTTGAAAGAAGCCAAATTGCAGGCGGAAAAATCTGCTGAAGCAAAAGAATTGTTCCTTGCAAACATGAGCCATGAGATCCGTACGCCAATGAATGCGATCATGGGCATGAGCCAGCAATTATATAAAACGACGCTGACCAGCCGGCAGTCCACTTTCCTCCATGCTATCCTTCATTCTGCAGAGCACCTGCTTGTGATCATCAACGATATTCTTGATATTTCTAAAATCGAAGCCGGCAAACTAAACCTGGAAGCCATTGGGTTCAGTATGCAGGAAAGCGTACAGGGTGCACTGGAGGTGATGCAACACAAAGCTGAAGAAAAAGGCCTGGTGCTGAAAGCCGTGATCGATGAGGCTGTTAACGAAGTATTGATAGGCGACCCTCACAGGTTCAAACAGGTATTACTTAACATGATTAGCAATTCGATCAAGTTTACGGAAAAAGGCAGTGTTACGATCGGGTGTTCAGTACTGGCCACTGCTGCCGGTCGCCAAACCATACAAATTGCAGTAACGGATACAGGCATTGGAATGGATGAAGCGTACCTGGGTCAGTTATTTAATAAGTTTTCGCAGGAAGATGATAGTGTGGCCCGGAAATATGGCGGTACCGGCCTGGGCATGTCCATTTGTAAAAAACTGATTGAGCTGATGGACGGCCGGATTGAAGTCAGCAGCAAAAAAAATGAGGGTACTGCTATTACATTTATTCTTCCTTTTCAAACCGGCAACCAGTCGGATCTGCCGGCAAAAGAAGAGATGGTGTTTAACAGTTCCCTGCTCGCGGGATGCCGCATCCTGTTGGTAGAAGACAATGAAATGAATCGTTTGGTGGCGACTACAACGCTGGAACATTACAGCGTAGAATTGCATGAAGCGGTTAATGGTGAGGAAGCCATCCGCATGTTAAAGAACGCACATTTCGATCTTGTACTCATGGACGTTCAGATGCCTGTGATGAATGGTATAGAAGCCACGCATGCTATACGCAGGGATATCAGTGCAACTATTCCCATTATCGCGCTTACCGCCAACGCTATTAAAGGCGAAAGTGACAAATGCATTGCCGCCGGCATGAACGCTTATATATCCAAGCCTTTCCAGGAACAGGTATTGGTGCGGACCATCTGTTCTCTGTTGGGAAAAGAGACCGGGGCAGCGATTCCGGAAAAGCCTGCCCCAACATCGGCAGAAGCGCTGTTCGATCTGGAACAGTTACGCCAAATAAGTCATGGCGACGAAAAGTTCATTGCGAAAATGGTTGCCATGTTTGTGCAGACGGCTCCGGCCTCCATTGCTGCAATGAAATCGGCGCTTCAGACAAATGATTTTGCAAAGGTTAAATCCATTGCACACGGGTTAAAGCCCAGTATAGACAGCTTTGGCATTGTTTCTATGAAAACCCGGATACGCGATATTGAATCATTCCCATTTGAAACGAATACGCTTGGCCAGTTGCATCAATTGATTGAGGAATCAAACAGCATCATCAGCAATGTGATCGTTTCCTTTCAAAAACAGTTCGCCGTCTAACTCCGCACGAAAAAATTTTTACCAGTTTTACCGGGCCATCATTTTATTTATTACAGATGTTGACTGATAGTATTTATCAGAACCAATAGCTGATCCGTCCTGGAAAAGAAACGAATGCCTGCGAATAGTATCTATTGATCCGATCATTGAGTTTCCCAAACTAATGCAGGCTGACTTTCGATCTATATTAAATGTTTCGGCCCTTTATAAAAAAACAGGCGTCAAGACGCCTGTTTTTTTTTACATCAACTTCGATCTTTAATTATGATGTGCTTCTGCCAATTGGGTCTTGGGCAGTCCCATAGCTTTTTCTTTATCTACTTCATAGCAAGAGTTCTTTGCATACTTGCCTGCATTCTTGTCAAGAAACTGTTGAACTTCCTGAACAGTATTGGCTTCCCACAGGCAAACGCCCGTTTTACCATTCGCGGCAGGATAAACAGCATGCAGTTTTAAACCGGCGGGCAATTGAGTAGTTACTTCTTTTGCGGCAGACCAGAAACCTTCAGGATCGTTGATGTTGTGATTTGCAATAACTAACATAATCTGAAAATTTTGAGATGAATAAAAAAAGATGCCAGCAAACAGGCAGGAGTAAATGGGTGTCTTCAAAAAAGGATTGGTACGGGCAATAAAAAAGTTGCAGAAGTAGATAAGAAAGTTACATCAAAACAAAGGCCTTTCCAAATCTAAGTTTGCACAAATACAAGCCTCGCCCCTGAACATGCGGAAAAGAAAGAGGCTGTCTCAAAAGCATGAGACAGCCTCTCGATTTACATTTATTTATGGCCGCAGATTCGCAGATTACAACAGCAAATCTGCGAATCTGCTGCTAATTTTATTCGAATCTAACGCTTGGCCTGTTCTCTGCCAGATCGTTTTTAGTTTTGAGACAGCCTCCTTTTATGAATGCTTTTTTATTATTTCAATTTCACCAGTTTCAGTTGTGTTTTTTGTTTTCCCTGTGTTAGTTCAACCATATAAAAGCCGGATTTTAACTTAGAACCAACCTGTAATACCTGGTTGCCCGCAATGTTATTGTTGGATTCAAGCATCCGTCCGTAAATATCAAACAAACTCATTTTGATCTTATCTGAATTATTTGTCTGGATATTCAACGTAAAATAATCCCTGCTTGGATTGCCCAGGAGTTTTACTGACAACCCGGTAACCGCCGCTACAGCATTTATTGCAGGCATTTCCCTGTTGCCGGCATCATGTTGTACCGTAACAGTGGTAGTGCTATGACTTGTATTACCATATTGATCATGACAGGTAGTTGTAATCGTGTAAACCCTTCCATTTCCGTTTCCTGCCCGTTCAGCCCTTAGTTGCACATGATGATTGTCTATTACAACCCAGTCTGAAGAAGTATTCCCATCGCCGCTACCATTTACAGGTTCATTGCTGCTAACGGAAATGCTGCAACCGGTAGATCCGGGACAGTTGTCGGTGGTAGTATAATTAATTGCTACATCGTTCATTTTATGATTTGCCGGCCACAGGTTGCTGAGGCTTGCAGACAAGTGTTGAATAACCGGGCCTTCTGTATCATTCACCTTCACAGTGAAATTGCAGCTTGCCTTGCCTGCGGTATTGGTAGCGGTAGCAGTAACCTCAGTAGTACCTGCAGGAAACGTATACGGCGATGTAATAACCGTCGTTCCAATGGTATAAACGACAGTCGCGGCTGGAATGCCCGTGGCAGTAGCATTAAAAGCTACCGATGCAGCGCATTGGCCTGCATCATTGCTTACCACAATATTGGCAGGACAGGTAACGCCTGGCGGAAGTTGGGGAATAACCTGCGTCCTGATTTCGCCACCGGGAAAATTAGCGGTGTGAATATTCGCGTACCACAAATTGGAAAGGAATTGTGTTTCCCATGCGTCCGTCAGCACCGCAGAACCAGAATAGGTTCCGGATGTTGTTGCAGGAAAATTGGCGAATGGAACCAGTACAGGTGCATTGGTACCCGGTACGGCCGGGCCATGAAAATGAGCGCCACTGGCATTGGCCGATAGTCCGCTGAAATTAATGGTATAAAATATCCTGTTGGTAGTGCTGTTGTAGGTACCTATTACTGTGCCTGTTGCTGTGGATGCATTGGGCGGTACTTCATTCAAGCCACTATACGTATTGCTGAACGAATAGATGCTGCTGGAGGCGGCGCCAAGTACCACCTGTACCCTGATTTCTCCCCCTGGATAAGTAGAGGAATGAATATTAGCGTACCACAAACCCGCAAAGAGCTGTGTTTTCTGCAAATCTGTAACCACAGTAGAACCGGAGTAAGTACCCGAGGTAGCAGCCGGGAAACCGGCAAAAGGAATAATGATGGGTGCATTAGCACCTGGGGCGGCAGGTGCATGAAAATGAGCTCCTGTTGCATTCGTCGTTAACCCGCTAAAACTAATCGTATAAAATATCCTGTTTGTGAAATCATCAAAGGTACCTGTAATAGTTCCGGTTGCCGCAGATGCATTGGGCGGGTTTTCATTGGCGCCCGAATAAGTGAGTGAGAAAGGATAGATGGCAGCCTTTACAGAAATACTGAAGGCAATCGAAAATAGCAGATAGATGGAAAGTTTCGTTCCCTGGTAAATTTTTTTCATAACCGTAAATTTTAAAAGTGAAAATTTATGGCTTCTCATTTGGATTCACCATCGCAATGAGTTTAATAGGGAAGGAATGCCGGGATATTAAAAGTAGGGATTTTCCAATTGCTTTTATTCATTTATAAAAAAAACAATAACTGTCCCGCGTTGGGAATAAATACTTTGCAGACCAGGTTCATTTCCGATATAATGTCTTGATGATTGGTTACATATTTAAGGATCCGGATTTGAATATCGTTGTATTGCAAACAAGTTGCGCTGGCCTTCTGCATATTTTTGACCTTGCATAGTTGACCATTTTGAAATTGAAGATTTTATCTAATTACTGATCCGGCAATACCTTCTGCTCATATATTTTTCCCTTCGCAAGCGGTCCATCAGGGCAAATTTGTAGTCAATTTGCCGCCGTGATAATAGCCGCCCATCCACCTCCCGGCATTAAGGATATTTTTAACGGATCACCAGCAGTGATTGTTGATGCCTGTATGGTATAATCGGAAGGATAATGATCTGCATTGATACCATCGGCAACAATGGTAATTGTATAATGCTTGCCT
>Ga0157378_10000295_pt1 | contig 48365 bp, 88 predicted proteins | sample M65metaG_FD_115309 | JGI IMG/M metagenome (GOLD analysis project Ga0157378, IMG submission 115309) | Miscanthus rhizosphere microbial communities from Kellogg Biological Station, Michigan, USA - M6-5 metaG | ecosystem: Host-associated > Plants > Roots > Rhizosphere > Soil | place: USA: Michigan... | reverse complement strand
GGCGGCTCTGGCGGCGTAACTGGCGTCACTGGCGTAACTGGCGGCTCTGGCGTAACTGGCGGCTCTGGCGGCGGCTCTGGCGGCGTAACTGGCGGCGTCACTGGCGGCTCTGGCGGCGTAACTGGCGTAACTGGCGTAACTGGCGTAACTGGCGGCTCTGGCGGCGGCTCTGGCGGCGTAACTGGCGTCACTGGCGGCGTCAAGTCCTTCGGACTGTTCGCACTTAACGGCAGCCGCTTCCAACGCTAGTTTATGCATCTCTTGAGAGTGGAGTTTTGCTGCTATCCGCAACGCCTCTGGAACGATAATCTTGATGGTTTGCAGGGCAACGATGCGTGACCATTTAACAGGGTCAACGACACCTTTTGATCCGAGTTGGGCAAGAGCAGCCCGTCTCATCCCCTTGGCTCGTGCCTCATTGCTGGACCATGCTGCGTCATTCAGATTAATCTTGAATGACCGAATGCAAGGCTCAACACATGACGGTTCGTCACCATGCGGGAGATTGTAGGCGTAGCATATGGCAGCCTCCGCGCCCATTTGACCGGGAACCGCTTCACCGACGCCCTTACAGAGCCCCGCGTCAACGACCCGCAACACGCGCCGCGCTACCGTCTTCGTCAGCTTCCGTACTGGCTTGCTTAAGTCTCGTGCAATCACTACCGTCATCTTCTCAATCTCCCTCATTCTCTGGTGGTGGCCGGGGCCACGTTAGGCGGTGGTGGCTTCATCAATCAGTGCTACTGCTTCAGCAAGGTTCAAATTGCTCACGATTGACTTTAGCTGCCGAACAGCCTCCGCACGCCCTGGATAAGCAGCAGCCACAAGTGAAGCAATAGCTCGTACATTGACCTGCCGGTAAACCGATTCGAAGTGTGCTGTATTGATTTGTGATGGTTCAGTTGGCATTGGCTTCGGGCTCCTCGTAAAGTAGTGATTAGCTAGGCTGGCTCTTGCCGCAGCCGGTGGTGGGTGTCTCCTCAACCGATCCGTAAACTCTATCAATCACCGTCATGGGAATAGGGGCTGTCCACCCGTTGCGCTCAAACATCGGGCCAAATACGTTAATTAAAACCGCGTCCGTTTCAGGTGACCACCCTTCAAACCATTGTTCAAAGAGTGCGCGTAAGAACGGTTGCTCTTCCGGGGCTTCTGAGGTCATCGTGATCTGCACGTCACCATCTCTAACGCTCGCTCCGCGCCCCATGCCTCTGATTTGGCCTTTCATATCAGTCCTCACTCACTGCTAGGTAGTTGTCAACGTGATCGCAATGGATACGCGGACCGCGATTTTTGCACCCCTTGACTTCACACGTTCCGAAGTTGTTGTTAGGGCCGCCCTGCATGTGAGGAAGCATGAAGCACTTGCAATCGCTCTGTTCGTAGCACTCAAGGCATACATTGATTGGCCTAGTTGCTGTTTTCATTTGGGCATGTCTCCTAAGCGGTTGGTTGAATTAGCTTACGAGTACATTGTATAACACTGTTATACATAATGTCAATAGATATTCACAAAATCAGGCAAATGTTTTTTCGGGAACTGTATCGCGGAGTAAATCTTTTGGCTGGATGCCGAATGCTTCAGCTATTAACTTGAGGCGGTCGAAGTGGAGGTATGAGCCTTTTTCGGCCAGGCTTATCATCATGCGTGATACGCCTGCCTTCTCAGCCAGCTCTGCTTGCGTCATACCGCTGAGCTTGCGGAGGGCTCGGATCATTTCATGCTTGTAATCGGAACCGGTCATTAACTCCCCCTTTGCACCGGGTGGTGCCTATTTGGGAATTCTATCATTTTTACCGGGCAATGTCAATATACATTATACATTCTGTGTATTGCATTTCACATACCTTTATTGTATAATGCGGTTATACAGTTTGAGAAAGGAGGTGAGTCAGTGCAACCGTTCAATGAATGGTTGCGGGAACAACGCAGAGCTTTGGACCTAACCCAAGAAGAAGCAGCTAAGGAATCCGGCATCACTCGCGGTATGTGGGCGAAGCTGGAAGCAGGAGACAGTCTTCCTAGCTCAAGGTCTATTCCTGGTATTGCTCAAGCACTGAAGCTAGAGGCAGTTGAGGTCCATAATCGCGTATTCCCGCCGCCTGCTTCGTCGGTATCGAGCGATGATCTAGACCGCGCAAGAAAGCTCTTGGAGCGGCTTCCCGTAGTAACAAGACGGAAAGCAGTAGACGCCCTTGAAGTGCTTTTTGGTGCGGCAGCATAGCCAAATTCTACCGAACGTGATCATTGGGCAGTACTGGAGTTCTAACCGACGACCTTAAAATTCTACCTTTATATACATGTAGACACCGCTTGATCTACCTCTGTATTCGTTGAGGAAACACCCGCCATGTGCTATAGTAGAATACTTCAGGGCGGTTGGCTCAGCGGTAGAGCGCTTCGTTCTACCAGCCGACCCAAACCTGCCGAAGTAAAACTCCCACCCCTTACCACGTACCCCCTTTCCTACTGTACCGCTCTCCTGCCGAGTAACCACTTATACCCTGCCACAAGGCCGAATAGTGTAGACAATATTTTACAAGAACGCCTGAGTCTACCTTGCGCATTGGCAGAATAGCCGTTATTATTCCACTATCAAATATATACCTAAACTAGGAGGCGGAATCAATGACGCTTCGAGTGCTCGTCAACGAATACGTCACAAAGATGCGCAATGATAACAATCCGCGCACGACTATAAAGTCGTATGGCAGCCGGATTCGTGCGTTCATTCTCTGGCTGGAGGCGACCGGCGCGACCCCTACAGTAATCGATTTCAACTATGAAGTTCTCTATGCCTGGATTACCTATCGGACTAACAAGGGTGATCGGCCTCGAACACGGACCGCGCATATCGACGCGCTGCGCAACTTTGGTAAATGGATGGTTGAGAAGAAGAAGTGCCTTGAAGCGAATCCTGCGATGCAACTGGACAAGCCGCAACTAGACGCCGCTGAGCGTGAGCATATTACGGACGAGGAGGTACAGGCATATCTCGTCGCCTGTGACCGTTTAGCAGATGCGCGCCGCGCCGCAATGGGTAAGGCGGTCCTCTCAATATTTACGTACTGCGCTATCCGCCGAACGGAGCTGATGAACTTGCGGCTGAATGATGTTGTGATGAGCGAAGACGGGCGTGAGCGCCGCTTAATAGTCCGCAACGGTAAGGGTCAGAAAACACGTGAGACACCGCTAATCAGTGCCGCTCACGCCGCGATCATTGCATGGAGGGATTTGCGCGGAACCTGCAAACACGACTTCCTGTTCGCCATTGACCATAACAGGCGGCTTGGTGACGTTGGGCTCCGCACTCTTCTCCGGGATATTGCGGCAGCCGCAGAGATGCGAGGAGCAAAGAACTTCCTGCCTCACAGTATCCGCCACAACACGGCAGACCGAATGCACCGCAACAACGCCCCGATGCGCGACATTCAAGCCCTGCTCGGACATGAGCGACTTGCTACAACCGAGGTTTATTTACGGGAAGGTTCGATACACCTGTTTCAGGTTGCCGAGGACAAGCTCGGATTCAAGCAGCCAGCACAGATACAGCCGATCCAGCCGCACGCACTACCAATCACACCACCCGCGCAGCGCGAGATTAATCAGAGTCATCGGCAGCGCATTTCCATGAGGAGCAAATAAGATGAGTGCACCAGCCAAGCCAGACAAAGGATTATTGCCACGTCGCGACCTTACTGGCCCAAAGCCAGATCAATCACGCAAGGCCCAAATGGACGCCATACAAGCGAAGTTGAGTAAGAAGCCGCCGAGCAAGGACCCGTCAGCGTATCGGCGGGAGGTATTGGAGTGAGGATGTGGTCTTTTTCAAAAACCGCTGGATACTGAAATACGGGAGTCCTCTTTGTAAGGAAGTGCAAAAGGCTCAGAAACGAGTAAGGTGTGGCGTCCTCCTGCCTACCTACTCGCAAGAGAGTTCAGGAAGTGGCAAGGTTTACTCGAAAGGAAATGGTTTCGAGTAGAATGCCGATGGTGGCGGTATAATCACATAGTAGGCGTGAGCTTTTTCCAGGCATCTGGGGCCCGGTTAATTCCCGGCCCTTTTTGCTGCCTACGTCACCGCCGTCAACTCAATCGAAATAGCAGGCTCCAGCGTCCTTGCCAACCCATCGCTCCCAGTACACAGCATATAGAACACCAACGTGTACCAGCCCGCCGTCAGCACGGTAGGCGATGTGGTGTCGAGGTCGTACCATGACCGCACCGAAGCCGCTGCACTGTCACTGCCTGTCACGGCAAGCCCGGTCCTGCTGGTAATGGCGGCTCCGGTTGAATCAAACAGCGTACACGTCGCGCTGTTGATTGTGAGTGTGCCGGAATCAACTGTGGCGACCCCGTAGAAGGGCCGCTTCTCCCCCAGCTTCATCTGCGCTATTGCTTCCGCCATTAAGCCACCCCGCCGCCTTCCGTTTCCGTGCCCATATAAGCCGAGACCGTTACCGTGTCACCTGACGCAGAGATGGTGGTGCCGTCTGCCACGGCGTAGGTGGAGATTATGAGGGGTAGCGTGACACCGGCACCGGCACTCCACGAAAGCAGGAGCCCCAGCCCGCCAACCCTCCGAACACTCGTCAGTTTTCCGTAGTAACTAGTCACGATTACGCCCTTATGGTTATCACGGCTGTGTAACCACCTCAACAAATCGGGTATCCGCGCCCGTTGCGCTGAACTTCAAGAGAACGGAGTTTCCGTTCAGGTCCGCCGCCGCGAGGTCTATCTTATATGCGCCCGCGCTTATCTCAGAAACGGCATTCGCGCAGGAGGCAAAGGCCGCGCCATCAAGGGAGCGGGTAGCGGTGACGGTGAGGCCCGTCTTGCCTGTTACGTGATCGGACGAATCGATCATTACGAAGGTGAAGCCGGATAGAGCCTGATTCTTCTTGATGTTGCTCGTAACCGCTACGGTCGTCGCTGTTGTCCATGCTGAATCACCGCGATCGCGCAACGCTTGATTTGAATCCGTCGTTTCGTCATAGGTTCCAGACCCGGCTCCAGTTGCGTTAATCTCGGTGCGGGCAGTGGTGTTACCTACCTGCTTTCCAGCTATTGCGCCGAGCCACTGAGCCAGGGACGTGATACCTGCGAAAAAGGCCGCAGGAAGGCGGGAGAGTAGCGTCGTCACTCCTGAACTATCTGGAGGCGCGTTGGTCAATGTCGTTACGGTAGACACAGCCCCACCGCTCGTCGTAATCGCGCCGCTGGAGACAATGGAGGTCGCAGCGATATCGTTGAATCCGGTTACGCCCGTACCTTTGGCAAGCACGATATTAGTACCTGCCGTGAGCAGGCGGGTGGCGGTAGACCAAACGGCGTCAAGGGCGTTAGAGGCGAAACTGGCGGCAGCAATCGCCCCGGAAGCCGTAGATGACACTACGACCTGCCCCGAGGCGTTCCCCGTAGGCAGCCCTCCATTAGCACCAGCAACAGCGTTCGGCAGCGCTGTCAGTCCCAGCCTAACCGCATCCTGTAAATCATAAGCCACAACATCGTATTTATCGTCGTACGGGTCAATACTCGCCTCGGTCACGTGGATAGCCAGAGGCCCCAGAGTGCCGGTGTCCGTGGCGTTCCCTGCGATCTTGTACCATCCAGAGCCTATCTCTGTCACAGCTCCAGCAGGGGAGGCGAACGCTGCCCCGTTCTTGCTGATGGTGACCGTTAACGTTTTGCCTGTAGCCGCCGAGATATGATCGGATGCAAGAATGACCGGGCCGATTAGGATTGGCTGGGCCGTTTGTGATTGTTTAAGCGTACCCGGCATCTATAAGCCTCCACTTGCAATGATGCGCCCACGAGATCCGATACGAGGTTCAATGCTTCTACGGAACAACACGGTAGTCGCACCCGCAGGTACGAAATACACCTTATTATTCGTCTTGCCCGGCCACCACCACATCAAATCAGGATCGCGGTCCAAAAGATACGCCAAATATTGAGGCTGCGCCTTGTTCCAAATCAATGCCTGATAAATATTGATCGCTCCGAGACTCGTTGAAGGGCGCGAGCAAAGATGCATATTCGTCGCGTAAGTCGGAACGCCTGGAGTGGCTGCGCCGGTCACCGTTTGCAGGTTCCCGTTGATGTATAGTCCGCCCCACGCCACACCCATGGCCGCAACGCCCATCTGCGTAATAATCACATTGTTTGTCAGGGTCGCGGTTGAAACGATGGATTTACTCGTACCGTCTGAGCAGAAAAACCGAGAGTTGCCTGAACCGTTAATTCCGAGCTCGTATCCGTGAAGTGCAGTATTTGCGGTGTTACCGAAAGAAGTTGGAACACCCGCGAAATTAGTAGGCGCATGGTGTGACCATACTGTGACGAAATCGGCGGGTTCCCACAGTTTAGCGCGTCCGAAATCGACTGTATTCAAGGAGCCTGCCGTCTTACGAATAGCCCCCCGGTCAAACGTATAGTCTGTGCTGGCGGCACCTCGCCCACCCGCCAACCCCTTATTGAATACGACGCCGCCTCCTGCCGGTGCGACCGCTCCACACTGCGAATGAATAGCCATCACCGGACGCCCAAACCTCGCGCACATCTCCGGGTCCATAATCGCATTCTTCGGAATCAGTAGCGGTCTTTGAGATGGCATTAGGTTGTTGAGTGATAGATTGGTGTAACACGGAGCCAGAAGTTACCCGCCGTGCTGTTAGCCGTCACGCCTGAACCATTGTAAACGTAGCCGCTCCAATAGCGCGCACGCACAGGAACTAAGATAGAACCCTTGAACGCTTCACCGGTCGTTCCTCCAGATACGAAGGCTAACAACTGTTCGATTCCAAGACTGCGAATCGTGGAGGCGGTAGGCGGGCCGGTCGTGTATCCGGTGTCTGTAGCCGCCAACCCTCCGTCTATGTGAGCCGTGCCCTCGTCGTCACCCCATACCTGATGAAGCTCCGTAGCGTTGCCTGAAGTTGGAGACGTGCCGTTGGTGAAGAACCACTCCACAAGTATCTCTTCTGGGAGTTGGCTGTTACCATCCTGCAAGTCTATCTGCGTACTTACACGGCCCGCAGAGTTAGCGAGAGACGCCTGGGTAATCGTAGCGGTAACGAGCGCACTGCGGACCTTCTTGAAGGTAGTTGCCATTACTCAGGTTCTCCCGGCTCTTCTGATTCAATCGGTCCGTTTGCCCCGCCATGCTCAGGAGCTATCTCTTCGTAGTAGGCAAAGACCACCAGCGAACAGTCTTCGTCCGTTACGAACGATCCGTCACCAAACATCTCCTCGGCTTTACTGGGAGTTTTATTGTCCGACTTCTCGTTCATTAAGGCAGCCAGCGCATTCGGTCGGCCTTCCTCAATGAGGGCGGCGAACCCCTTTTTGTCGGGGTCCGCCTTCAGATATTCAGTTAACTTGTCGCGGTCGATCATGGCATTCCTTAGAGCGCGCGGGCCGCTGCAACTTGGTCGCTGGTGATATGTATGCCGTTGCCCCAAAGGAACTCTGCACGAGATCCAAGGCGCGTAGATTCCGCGATAATTGCAGCGCGGCTATTCGGGAAGTTGCCCTCGGTGAAAATCCCGCTCTCGCCAACCAGGGCCGCTTGAACGTTCTCGCTGCCGATCTCCACTTCACCAGGTGTGGTGTACATGTTGATTAGTCCCTGGTCTGGTAATGTAAGGTTGGACACCTCACTACCGTCCAGGAGTGCGATGAACTGCGAGGACGTGATCGGGTCGTTGGGTACGTTATCTGTACCGGCGCCGGTGAGCGCGTTTAAGGCTGTTGCGGCGGGGCCGTCATCCTTTGCAGCAAGTCCGAGACTCTTTGGGTCCGTGGTAAGCTCTGTCTTCAATTCGGATAGTGTGAATGGCGTGGACATTGGTTTAAGCTCCTACAGGCGGGGTGAGTGCGTTAGTGAGACGCTGGATTAATGGTGTCTGGATTCGGAGTTCATTTAGAATCTGTTCGTCCACAGATAGCCCTTCGTCTAGCTGGATACTGTTTACGAACGCATTGCCAACAACTCCGGTAAAAGTGAGAGTGATATATCCTGCAACTGCCTCGCAGTCGATAGTCTTGATGACCGGCGTATTAGCGCCGACTTCGGCATATACATCAAAGTGACTTAACCACGCCACGCCATTGACAAGGATTTTGAAGACGCGCTGCCCCGTGGCATACCCGCCTGATTCTGAGAACCCCAACTGCAAGCGGTGTGGCCCATTCGAGGCAGGCACCGCATAACTGAAGCTCGTTCCATAACGCCCTGTATCAAATGGTGCAGGCACAGGACCGCGAGGCGAGGGAGCTGTTCCACCTGTAAAACACTGGTCTGCCAGATACCCGCTGATTGCCGATCCGCCACTGTTAATGTTCATGGTTTCCTGCTTTATCTGCTAGTGAGAGATGCTTAAACGTAACGCCCAGCCTACTTGATAATCAACGTCGGCCCCAGTACACCAACCTCTTTAGTCTGGGAATCAAATACGGCCTTACCGTCTCCAATAGCCGCACCAATTGTCATCTTGCCCGTGGACAATTTCGTGATGTCCACGCGGGCAAACCCCGGCCCCATATCGTCCCCGTCCGGTGAATTTTGGTCGTACCGGCGTCCTTCTACTAATATCGTGCATTTGACGCCGAGTACGGGATGCAACGGGTCAACGTAGGCATAACTGATAGACTTTGCCGGACCCGCCACCATCACGCCAGTCGCGTCCTCTACTTCCCAACTACCCAGACTGCCTTGTGAAGACCTGCCTGTCACATACAAGGAAGGGTCCTCAATGCCCGTCGTCCCTCCGTAGGTGTCAACGAGTAGTGCGTTAATTGGTGGTGTTGCAACGCTCATGGTCTTGCTCCTTGCTTGACTGAACTTATCGAGTTATTCGAATAGTTCGAACTACTGATTGCCGAGGTCCACATAACCTGCGACATACTTCTTGTCGCGGGTGCGGGCAAATACACCGTCACCATCCCGCGCGTTTCCGTCTGAGGTATTGCCTTCAATCGTGTCGAGTGTGGGGCCGCGGTCTTTCACCACAACGCCGATATGACTCCCTGTCGGGAAATGGTAAATGACCAACGATCCGGGCGTCGGCGTCCACGCCTTATTCCAAAAGATTCCGCGCTTCTTAGCATTCGCCTCAATAAGCGCCACGGCAGGCGACGGTGCGAAGTAGTTTAAGCCGAGCCATATCTTGGCATGCTTGAAATCCTCCGCTGTAGGCGTGGTGTCATTGATGGATTTCAAATAGGCTTCGCACGCCCACGTCACAACAGCCGCAGCGCACCACGGCTCTCCCGGAGGCACATCCACGACACGGAGGAAGTGATCGACTTCCGGGCCTCTGTTGTTGCCGCCTTGCTCTTTGACGTGAGCGTCAGCGTAGTGCTGAGCTACGGCGAGGAGGCGTTCTCGGAATGGCGGTGTCATAACGATTGAGTCCCGGACGTGTTAATCACTTTGAAATTTTTGAGAGATGAGCAGTCTATTTGTACGTTGGCGAAATGGCAAGTACACATAAGAACGCTCGTAGCATTGTTAGTTGATGCGGACGTTAGCCCTGCCATATACACAGGCTTCCCACACTTATCACAATACTTTGTCATTGGTAGGTTCATCTAAAATCCTTCGGGGCCAGTTTCCCGGCCCCGTCGTGGTTAGGCTGCGGGCGTATTGGCGGTAACCGCTGCTGCCAGTGCATCGGACTTCGCTTGAATATCCGCTGCCAGCGCGTCGATTGCCGCCTGATCGGGTTTGAGTGCCGCTACCTGATCGGCAAGTCCTTTAATGAGGGTTACCGCGCTGTCGATGACGGTGTCTTCCTGTGCGACCTCGGCTTGAAGGTCCGCGATTGTTGCCATGATACGATTCTCCTTGTTTAGAATGAGATCGAGCTTTCGTTCGATCCGGGTTAGGCGATCATTGAGATCGCTTGCGGGCGGGAAGGCCCATGCGGGAGTGGTAGTTTGTACCGTAGTGCCGCATCTACACGGGAAGCAGCCACAGCCACAGCACACGCCCTGATAAGGATAGTTATTAATCCAGCACATACGCCCTCCCTATGCCCACACCTTCAAGAACACCCCTCGCTCGTTCACAAGTATCTTCGAGGGGAATGCGACAGGTAAGGGTGTCGGTAGCGCGATGTCCACGAACTTTTCGAACTTAAACCAGTCAACAAATGCGAAGCGCACCTTGACCGCGACTTGAATATGAAGTGTTGTCATATAGTTAGCCTTTCAAAGGTGAGCCAAACAGCTTCAGCCCGATTATCGCAAGCAACGCCAGCCATATCAGTGAGCCACCAAAGTACCAGCGGTCACCATTAGGGCCGAAGCCGCGCCACCCTCCAAAGATGAGCATGATGAGTAAAAGGAACCAATACAGGAAATCGAGTGTCATAATTGTTTGTCCTTATCCGGCGTCAAGTCCGGGTTTGCACGGTACTCTGCCCGCTGCAATTTGGCCCGATGTTCCAGAAAAGCTTCTTCGGCTTTCTCCGCATCTTGTATATCTGCGGCGTCACAAGTCACCTGTGCGAGCCTACGGAGAGCTACCGCAGTCTTCTCCTTTTGCCGACTCATCTCTCCGTTTACAAGCTGGTGGATCTGATCCAATTTGTCGTTCGTGTGCGCGTTGCTGGCAACAAGGTTGGTTCGAACCTCTTCAACCTTGATTGCTGCTTCATCAACTTTGACCGCAACCTCTTTGGTCTTTTTGGCCTCCTTGTGTTGCAGGTAAGCCTTGTATACGTTGACAGCCATATTGCCAACAAGCGGAATCAGGATGTAGGTACCAATAGCTTCGAGCGTCGAATCTGTCATCACTTACCTCTCGGCCCGTTTGGAGCCTCATCCAGCCATTTGTTGATCCGCAGTGTCGGTTGGATAATTGGGTGTATCTCTCTTGCAAGCTCTTTCACGGAACCGGCTAACTCAATCATCCCGTCCTTAAGGGCCTTGTTTTCTTCACGCCTGGCGTTGCGCTCTTCCGAGATTTGATAGTCCTGAAACTTCAATCTCTCATCCCGGACTACGTTATCATTGCTAAACTTAACGTAAATCCCCATAAGAGCAAACATAGTTAATAGGGCACCGCCTAGCGCCTGTATTCTGGTGAAGAGCCGGTCCTCTCCATTCTCATGCTTCAGCATTAATCTCAGCCTCCTCGCTACGCGGCTTCTTAGGCCCACGGGTCCACGAACGGGGGTCGTTCGGGGACGGGGCGAGGCGTCGGACGAGGAGGGATCGTCGGGCGCGGAGGACGAGGCGGCACGGGTCTCGGCGGCGTTTGTGGATCTGAGATGTTGAGGGCTTTTATTGCCAGCTCGTTCTCTAAGGCCATTGCGTACGCTTCCAAATTCCATGTGTATTGCCCCTCTGCGTCTAAATCCTCAAACGTGAGGACTGTTTCGTATTCCGGCATTTGTGTTCTCCCGCGTTAGAGGATTCGCGCATCACTACAGCGAATCGCGTTTCGCACCCTGACCCGCGTCAGGGCTGCCTCAATCCGCTCCCCGGTTCCCGTCCAAAGTAGCCGGGGAAGGATTGCCTGATAAACAAAAAACGCCTGCCGAAACAAAACGCTCAAGGCGTCTCATTCAAGCAGGCGGGACGGTGTTTACCGTGAGGCCGTGGTTATAAAGTTAAAAGGTTGCGGAACCGGTCGCTACCCGGCATAGACCCCGTAAGGGCTTTCGCGTCGCTCGCTAGCGGCTACGTCGTCCGTTCACCGCCCTCCGCAACCTATTGCCTCATTATACGACTTTGCTCGCTTCAGTGTCAAACGGCCTTTTCCTCATCCGTGAGCTTCAGATCGTATCGCTCAGCAATGGCCTTGCACGCGGCAAGAAGAGCGCGGCGAATAGCTATCCAGAATAGTTTATCGTTCACTGAAACGTCTCTCCACCGTCCCGGCTTACATAGTGTGTCACCCGGGTTCCAGACGGCGCGACTATAACGAAGTAGTGCAGGAAGGCTGTAATCGTGTACTGAGCAGGCAACGCTGATATTGCCGATTTCTGCGCCCACGTCAAACCGCCGTTATGGGATATCACCGGCGTCTTCCCCACCATGGCGCACAGATTCCCAACCTGATTACATGCCAGCCCATAGACCCGACCCGTTACCCCGCTTACCGTGGACGGGCCGTTTATAGTCCAATCGTTCGGATTAGGGGTCCACTTCCAGTAGACCTGCGCTGTATTGCCACTGGTGACCGTGTAGAGCGCGCCCATCCGATTACCGAGCCATGCCCCACCAGCAGAAACCAGGTCGCAAGCCGCCGCAACCGTTACCGCTGTTGTCCATGCCGCCCCCCGGTTATCCCGGCACTGGCTAAATTTGAGCGCAGCCTGCTGTACTGCGGTGCCCGCCACCCCGGTAATCGGCATTAGATTCGCGCCCTCGGACTACTACTCACACTCATCTTGGCTGCCTTCGTCAGTCCTCCGCTACCCGTAATCGGCCCCAGCTTCGCACCTGACGCACTGGATCCGGATACTGCCAGATTGGTTGTGGACGGATCCGCATAGAACGCGGATATCATACTCATTGTGCCGACCGATTCGGTAACCGGCCCGGTGCCTATCAAGGTGAGCGTAAACGAGCCTGCCTGGCATAACGTAACGCCGCCTGGGCTCAGAGTGACATCAACGCTTACACTGCTTCCCGCCGCGGCTGCGATGCTGGCAAGCTGCCCGGCTGAAACGGCAACGCTTTCGGAGAACGCCCCGGTTCCTTGAGGGGCAAACGCAACGGCATCCGCACCAATGGTTAGGGTGTCGGTGTGCCCACTCCCGCCAAGCAACTGATTGCCTGTCATATCCCATTGCCCGGAAGTGGGAACGAATCCAGATGGGATATCAAATGAGACCGTAGTTCCAGCGGCGTTATACGTGAACGGTGTTCCGTTCGCTGGAATTACGATAGTACTCAAAGCTGGAACTCACCGGTGGCCGGCACCGTGTAGGTGAAATCTACACCCGTCGTAACCACATCCTGATCGAGTTGCTTAATACAGATAATCTTGCTGTCTGCATCGCTGGTGTTCGGCTTCCAGATTCCAATATATCGAATCGTTCCAGCGTTGATGCCGGTCCACGTCGCCACCGTATACGTGAAGTAGGCATAATGGTTTGTCGTGTCTATGGTGACGGTCGGGCTGCTGATGGTTTTGCGCCCCGCGCCCGCATACCCGCTTGCGTATCCGGTCCCGCTTATCTCCTGCGCAGAAACATCAGACACGAACTTATGAGACGGGTCCGGCGTATACCCGGTGCCGAGCAGGATCGCCTTGTACGTTCCAGTCCCGAGATTGTGGACCGCCGCCAGAATGTCACCCCGGAACTGATCGGACACATAAACACTTGCCATTAGCTACCTACTCTCAATTTCCAGCCCTGCCCCATGGCCCGCCCCGACGAAAGGCTCTGGCTGCCGTCTGCCGTCACGGTGGCCCTGTTGCTCCAGTTGGTGAGCGGCTTACGCCCGAAGTTGCGATTCACTATGTATCTCACAGTCTTAACGGTCCCGGCGTACTCATCAAACATTACCTCCAGGTTCCCGTTAGGCAAATAGCAGAGACCGACCTCGCTGCGCGTATCTATGTCACCGAACAGGTAAGTTTCCCAACCACTCGTTGACCCGCTGCCGCTCCCGATATTGGCAGTCAATGCAGGCTGGATACCGATATAAAGCTGCTTCTTCCCATTCGTACCGCTTGCCGTTGTCCACGCGCACGCAATGAACTTGTCCTCGAACACGTCCACCGCAACCGGCTCACCCGCCGTATTATCCACGCTGGTCTCCCCGTCAAACCCGACATACACAATCAACTGCATTCCGGTAACCGTGACCTTCGTAGTCACCGTGTACACGTACGTGGCACTGCTGCCCGGCGTCTGGTATGTCTTTGTCAAGGCGACTCCGTAGTTGCGCGGAAATCCTACCCAGCAATCCAGCGATTTTGTTACCGGCCCCGAAGTTGTCAGTTGCGCGAGAATCCAGTTCTTGAAATTCGTGTAGCCGTTCATATTCAAATCGGAGCCATCATGATATAGGCAAGCTCCATGGCCCTGGCCGAAACCTCCCGATCGCGTTCCCATATACGGAAACTCCGCATCGCTCCTGGCGTGGAAGTTGTTGATGGTGTTCAGTTTCCAGCGGTCCCTGTAGTCTGCATCACACGGCTTCTTTGTCCACAAGACAAACGGCTCGCCTCCATCGGGCAAGATAGTCGGATCTCCACAGTTGACGACGCCCCACCGACTTCTTATTTCCCAGTTAGCCGTTGCCGGGGAATCCGTAGGAGCGCACGAGAACGGCGTGGACGATGGGAAATTGTAATCTGCGGCAGACCTGACAAACGGATTAACCGTGTAGTTCGTGAGCGCGCTGCTCGTATTCTCCTCTCGCAAACTGCCCGTAAGCAGCCACCCGATATACGTAGGGTTCCCCCAGACTGCTTTATATTGCGGGAACGTAATGTTTACCGATGTACCTGACCCGTAAGGTTCGAGTGCTGTTGTGAGGCTGGTAAGTGTCTGATCGGTACTCTGTAGCTGCTGCCCGACAACGCTCAACGACAACGTATTGCCCAGGGCGGTATACGCCCAGGTTCGATGCAAAGCGGAAACCCCGCCAATTGCTATATCATTTCCGTATGAGTTCACCGTGCCGGTTATCGTGCTTGTCTCTACGATGTCGTATTCGGCGTCCGGGCAAACCTGCGAACGGGCGATAATGCTTGTCGGCACTAGATAGACCTCGGCACGATGGCCTCTATGGCTATGGTGCCGGTCGTCGCCACGGTCACCGTTAAACTGGTGAACTGCTGGACAAGCCGCCCCGCGGTTATGCTCAGGCTGGCTGTGGACCCGGATGCCGCCGACAGGGCCAACGACTGCCCCGTAATAGTGGCTGTTTGCAATGAGGTGGGGTTCGTGCTGTCAAAGTACTTGTAGGTCCAGCCGGTCACTGTGGCCGCGTTGTTGAGAACCCCCGTCACCCGCAATTGAACCCCGTTCGCCGCGCCTCCATACCCCTGCCGCGCCTGGGCTGCGATATTGGCCGTGGAGACGGAGCCAGAGGTAAACGCCGTGCTTACCCAGTTCCCCATCAGCGCGGTTGACAGCGGGTTATTAACGCCGAGATAGGCATTCGTCAGCGATGAGTCGGTGTACAACGGATTAAGCGCCACATTGTACGGGTCCATGAACGCGGTCGCATTGAATGAGAGTAAGCCGGACGCCGCACCAGCCCCTTGTTGCGCCGTGGCGTAGGATAACAGGTACAGGGCTGCGGATTCCGGCAAGATAAGCCCCTGCCCAGCCGTACCGCCCATATAGACCGGGGGCGTGATGTCCGTGCGAAGCTGCACGTCGGCCTGTGTAAGTGTGTAGGCCGGATGAGCCACGCCGTTCGTAATCGCCACCTGCCCATCATAGTAATAGGGGTCGGACGCACCCGCGTTGTTGTAGAGCTGCCGGTAGACCCGCATGTACCCGGTCGCCGTGGCGTTCCCGGACAGTGTGAAGGTATAAGCGTTATTGACCCCGGACAGGGCCACTTGAGACGCCGCGCTACTCGGCAGGCTCTCGTACCAGTCCGTAGTCCCGGAAGTCGAGGCGTACGTCACCTTGACCCTCGGCGCGTTGCTTGAGGATACGGCGGCTAGCTGCCCGCCTGTGGTGGCCGTGAGCGATGGGGTAGAGGTTGGTGCGGCTGGCGTGTTGGCGTGGCAGGCGTTGCCTCGTAGGAGCCAGAGAGATAGGGGGCGGGCTGAGGATGAGGTGAAGCTCCATCCGCTGGGGAGATTATTGAGGACCCAGTTATCCCAGTTAGTGAACTCCTTCCGCAGATTTTGGCCGAACAGCACATCGTACCGGTACTGCCCAACCAACTGCGTGACGGTGGCTATAGACATCCCCCGCAGATCGCTGTTGGCAAGTCCAGGATTCGAAGTGGTGCCGTCACCGGCTATCTTATCGCGGGCAGAGATAGTCTTACGTGCCAGTGTAGACGAGCTTTCGAGCGGGTCCCCCAGCCCGATATTTGCCACCTGCGCTTTGAGGATGCCGCCGTACGCATCGAACATGGTGGTTATGTCTGTTATTGTGGGTAAGCCTTTGGTTACCGCCATCTATTCAGTCCTTATACCGGGATAGAGTTCTCAATGCTCCGGCAAGTTAGCCACATACGGCAGTCTTGAAACCCGCTATTCGATTCAGGGGCCGATATGCCCCAGTCCTGATCGACCTCCATCACGGTAAAGAGTCCGGCCCGGCCAAGGGCCTTGTCTTCCCCGATCCAAACAATATTGCCAGGGAACACGATTGGAGAGAACGGCACCATTATCCGCACGACCTGAGTCGGCAGGCTGGCCTGCACCGCCGCAATCTTCGCTATCTTCTGCATGTAGGCGGGTGTGCCCCACGCCTGATTCCGCTCCAGCGCGGAGAACCGGTAACCGACCGCGCCGTAGTTGCCGGGCAGCGGCAGGTTATACTGCATCAACTCATACGTCAGCGCGTCCTGCGCCTGCAACGTGACATTCGTTCGCATCTGCGCCACGCTGTTGTAAACCCGGATATCCATAATGAGCCCGTCACCTGTATCGCCCGTGCTGTAGTATTTCACCGGCGTCTGCAATGCGGGATTCCATGGCTCGAAATGGAAATTGCCCAGCGGGTCAAAGAACATGTAGTGCGGCGTACTGGTGCCGGTGTACGGGTCCACGTCGCCACTTTGAGAGATTAGCTCCATCAGGCAGGACAGAGCGGTTTGGTTCGGCATGAACCGGAGGGCCGGACTTGCCCCGGTTCCCTTCGGTAAGATGTAGAACGGGAAGCCTGCTCCATAGGGCGGCAGCGGCGTGTTCGGGATGTAGTTCAGGAAATCCGGGTGTATATTCCCTTTCCTTGCCAGAAGCCGAACGGCAGTAAAGATGCAGAACCCATCCAGGCATAGCTCCTGCTCGATGGGTACATCCATCACCGCGAACTTATCCCTTATAGGAACATGAGCAAAGCGGAACGGATCGTTGCGCGTTACCTGAATACCGTCCGGGTCCGCTCCCAGCACGCCGGTCATAATGCGCTGGTAGTTAAGCCCGTTCCCCCCATTAATGCCTATAGCATAATTACCAAACCGCCCCGTGTACTGGTTGTTCTTGTTGTTGAGCATGAGCCGCCCGCTCATCATGCCCATACGCGTGGCGTCATCCCACACGCCCAACACCCGCGCTTTCACACCCGATAGCCTGCTTTGCGGAAGCGGAACCCCCGGAGCCGACCGGCCCCACGTCTCGGGAATAATAATCATCACGTCCGCTATCTTCTGCGGAACGGTGTTAGTTGTGTTGGTAGCGGTTAGCGCGTATGAGAGATTCCCGGCTCCGTCGTCCTGCATGGTAATGGACGCAGATTGGCTGGCATCCGAAGTACTGAGCAGGTTGACGCCTACCACGGCATTGGCGGCGTTGGCGGTCTGATCTGGCCCGAAATACCGTTTACTCTTGTTGATGGTTGGCGCGGTGAAGGTGAGCGGTGCTACCTCTATCCCTGCATACCTGCGGGCCCCATAGAACCGATAGCACTCAGAGGCCGGAAGCGACCCTGTGCTTGCCGGGTCCGAGGGCAGGGTTGGGCGTGGTGCGGGGCCGCGCAGCCAGTGCCCGTCACCTACCTCTACCATAAGCAGACCACGCGACTTGTCCGGGCGAATAGTGAGTGTTATCTGGTTGCTGTGCGTCCGTAGATAGTTCTCCACGTTCCCCAGGTCGCGGCATATCGCGATACCGTTTATCCAGTTACCGCCGTGCTGCGTGTCCGTGTAGTCGAGGCGGATCGGCTGCCCCCACTGAAACGTCAACCTGTAGTTAGGCAGGTAACCGTACGCCAATTCCAGTACAGCGTAGCAGTTGGCGGCGGTTCGAGTGGATCCGGAGTTCTCCACGCCCAAATGAAGGTTGATTACCGCATTCTGGAGCCCGTTGTTTGTGGCCGCCGTGTCCGTCACTTCCCAATACGTGGCACTGCTGTCCTGCTGGAGCAGGTAATACTTATCACTCCACGGACTCACAACGTCATCAATCCACGTTCCGGATATCGAGTTGAAGGCGCGGCCTGTCCGCGAGCCGGTACCGCTCTTATAGGTATCCTGCATGGTCGGCACAGCCAGCCCCTCAAACTCGCCGCTGGCCCCGTTGTACCGCCCGTTATCTATACCGGTCCCGCCCTCCGCGTTCATATCCCCGGCGAACGAGTGCCAAATCACGAGGGGCGTGAGTTGAATCCCGTATGCGCTGGGAAGGTCAGCGGTATCTGCGACGATTATAGGGTTGAGGGTTGACATAAGGTTCTGGTACTATTGGTTATGCAAATTTCACTTCTACAGGACTTCTTAGAGGCGGCGGTAGTAGTGGCTGGTCTGTTAATCGGCCTCGCTTATATAGGCTGGAAAGATTCGAAGCGCAGTAAGCGCAGGTAGGCTTGTGACGTTTTTCATTGACACCATGCAGGTTCGTTTCGTATAATGCCGGGTATGCCTGACACCGATTATGAGGTTTGCCCATTCTGCAAAAGAACAAATCCCTCTAGCGTGGAAATGTGCGACTGCGGACAGCGCATCAAACCACTAGAATTGAACAGGGCATCCCGGCCCATTCCTCATTTCCAAGACAACCACGAGAATAGATTCAATCCGTTTTACACTGCACCAGCCAAAGAGATCATTGCGGGCGTTGTTTTTGTTGTCGCTCTCTTACTGTTTATGTATTTCACTTTTGGACGTTAATTGAAGTTGCCTTGCCATCTTACACCGTTCTGATCGGTGTTCCCACTCCCGCCGTTATTGCTCGGGAATGAACCTTTTCCAGTCCCATTCAGACCTTCCAGAAGATTCACAATCCTTCCGAGCAACTCCTCAACACGCCCGCCGCTGAAATCATTAGCTCCTCCGCTGCGACTGTACGGCCCGCTTGAGACTCCAAAGCCATCATAAAATGCATCCTGTGCGGCAGCATGAGCGCCATTAAACGAACCTGCCGAACGTCGCGGCGAACCGTATCTACCAAGCATAAGCGAGGCGAGCATTGGGGAATTGAACCTACTCAATCCGGCAGGCATTCCGCCAGACAGCCCAGGCAGGATATTCGCGCCACCTTCCGCTATCGTAGCGATTCCCTGTGCCGCTTCAATATTCGCGCTTGCCTGCCGTGCGCGGAGGCTGTATTCTTCCTGTACAGAGAGGGTGCCGTCAGCTTTTCGCTGGGCTATCTGCTGGGCAATCATTCCAGCTTCGCCGCGCTGGCTTCGGATTAAAGCAGCCTGCTCACCATAGACCGCGCCCGGCGCGTATGGCCGCAACTGCGCCATTGCCAGACGTTCACGAATCCCGAGTTGCTCCATTCCGTACTTTGCGGTAATGTCATCTCCGAATTGCTGGCTCAATCCTGATCGGTAATTAGCTGACGTCTGAGCGTAGTCAAGACTCTTCGCGCCTCCCGGCATCTTGGCAATTTCAGCCATCTTCGCCTTCATCGCTTCAGCCACACCGCCACCAGCACCGATGACCTGAAGGGACGCGAGTGCCGCCTGCCGATCCAACCCTTGCTTTGTCGCGAAGTTGTGCATGAGGTCGCCGGAAGGAACCGAGGACGTCAGATCATCATTCTGTATTCTCAGAAACGCGCTGACGGCAACCGGGCCGAACCGAGCCATCATGTCGGTAATGTTGCCACCCGTTGAAGGAAGCGAGGCAAACATCGGGGCCATTCGTTCCGATTGTGCAGCAACGTTCGGCGCACCATAAATGGAAGCGATACGGCGCAGATACATTTCGCCGACTTGCTCGCGCCCGACTCCGGCTATCTCTTTAATCTGCCCAATACCAAGATATCCCAGCCCAAACGGGGCCCGCAATGATGGCGTTGTACCTGTCTTGCCGTCAACGATATCTCTAGCGTGCTGGAAGTCTGCTTCGCCCGGATGATATACTCGTCCGTTGCCTGCGCGCTGATACGGGTCGATCCCTCCCAAAAAGAGCCCTTCATTAATGCTACTTGCCGCCTTTCCCATATCAGGAGCTAGCGCGTCAGAGAATCGAAACGGCGATCCAGACTTGAATGACTCGTTCGCTATTCTCTGCATTTCTTGCAGCCGGTACATCGAGCCGCTAAGTTTGTAACCCGTCTCCATGCCGCTAAGCGAGTTCCTGAACGGGGCCATCGCGAACGCCGCGTCCGTGGCATTCTGGGCCGGTGCGCCAAAGTAACGCATAGCCGAGGAACCGACTTCGCCGCCTCCCATCATTGCCATCGCTGCGACTATCGGGTTTCCTGACAAAATCCCGATCCCAAGCCCTAACAAGCTGCCGCCGATTCTCCCGCCTAGTTCCATTCCAGCCATCGGAGAGGCAGCAGGTGTCATACCTGCGCGTGTCGCGTTTGTCGCGAGATTGAACCCTCCAGAAATCCCTTCAACGCCGATATACCCAAGGCTCACCTGATTCGCGAGTATTGAGGCCTGGGTCTGTGGAAAGTTACCCGGGGCTATTCGTCTAGCGATTGCGTTCTGAGTGGCTGCCATCGCAGTGGGGAGGTACGCGAGGTTGGTTTGACCTTGAAAGAACGCGAGTTGTGCAGGAGAGAAGCTGCCGTATCCGTTGGCGTTCTGGGCCGCGAAAGTAGCCGCATGCCCTGTCCATGCGCCGGGGCCTCCAAAACCGCCACCAGCACCAGCGGCAGAGGATGCAGCGGCAAGCGCAGCCGCATTTCCAAGTCCACTAGCAGCACTCATCGCCGTTTGAGCGATACCGATCATCGCGGCGTTAGAGTTGAAACTGCTTGATGCAGGCGCACCTATAGACACGCCCAGCTTTTGAGCAGCATCATCGTAATAGCGTTGCGGCATTCCGGGGAACTGCTTAGTTAAGAGGTTATAAGCCGCTACATCAGCCGGTCTACCCTGCACGCTCGCAGCGGCCATTACGGAGGCCGGAGTCGCGCCGCCAGAAGAACCCGAAGAAGCGGACCCCTGAACACCCCCGGTCCCTGCCTGGGAAGCCGCATTGATGGCCTGACGCGCATCAGCAGCCGAGCCAGTGCCACCACGGAAGGCTGCCACGGCTTCAGACGCCAGAGCCTTGGTGTTCTTTAGCTCCTGCTGAAACCGCTTAAGCTCGTCAATGTCCTTCTGAACGCTTAAGCCTAGTGAGAGTTCATTGTCTGGCATTGCTTAGTTTCCGAATGACTGCTTCTGCAACCTCAAAAAGTGCTCGTTTTCGTGCATGATAGCCGACTGCAACTCCTCAATGCCCTGACTGCTTGCCTTCTCGGTCCGCAACAGGTACTGAAACCCTATCGCTACGTCTGCGGGCATATCTCCATCAGGATACTGCGACGGCCACCCATTCTTGTGATGCAGCCATTCCAGCACCGCCTCGTGCAGGTCGCCCCAGTTAATGGTTACGCCGGTTTCGCCTCTAAGATGGGCTGCCTGTTTTTCAAGTAGTTCAAGAAAAAAGGGTCGGCGGCACCACCGTAAAGCCGCACGCAGATATTGGCATCGATGTACGCGGCCACCGCAATGGGAAGCGCGTTGTACCCGTCTTTGCTGACAGGCTGCGGGAACGACCACTCCTGAACGCAGATAGACGCGCGGGCAGCGGGGAGTTCGGTTTCATCCAGAATAAAGCCGCGTTCCGTGTCCGGTATACGTGCGGCCCGCTTCACGTCGCGATCTGTCTGGGCCGTCAACGTCTTCAGCGTTACCTGCTCCCATTTACCCCCAGCTTCGCCATAGACCGCCGTAACGTCGTCCTCCGTATCAAGATTGAACTGCTTGAACCATTCCAGCCCGTAGGCGTAGGCCTGGCCGTCTTCCTCGTATACAAACACTCGAATTGGATTCATGGTTAGAAGCTCGTAATGGTTGCCGGGTATGCCCCAGTCGAAGAGTTAATCAGGGTGTAGGTGATGGAGCGGGTGCCGAGCGCGGAGACAACATCCTCCGCCTTCTCGTCAAGGTTGACCTTCAACGCCAATTGAACGCCTGAGCCTGCCGTACCGAGTTTGATGGTGATATCGGTTGTGGCGACGGTGGCTGAAAGCGGGGAGGTCGTATAGCTGAACGTTCCCCCAATCATGCCGCTCTGCAACGTATCGCTGTACTGAGTGCCGTCACACTCGAACTGGTAGGCCTGGGGCCGCATCAGCGTAAGCCGCCATGAGTAAACGGCATCCAAGGTACTGTTGAAATCGGTCTTCGTGATATCGTAAGTAGATCCGGCGTCGGTTGAGGGCGTTGCAATAGTGGTGGTTCCGAGTTCGGAATCCCCGTACACTGCCAGCCAGTCCATATCCATATTAATCGGACCGCCCGGAGCCGTCTGGTAGAACGATACCTGCGAACACTTTGCCAGCTCGTAGTACCGGGTTGACGACCCATTATTGACACCGACGCAGTACTCGTCTGAGTTGTTGTTCGTGTCGAGGTACGATGTGCTGCCGCCTATCATAGACAGCAGGAAGATGTTCGTGAAGAAGCTGGATTTCAGCGGGATACTTCGCAGGCTCACGCTCGGCGTCTTCTTGCCTGCCGTCTTTAGTGAGAGTGCGCCCGCCGCGTTAATCACAGAGGCGTACGACGTGTTGACCGGGTTGCGCGGATTTACTGCCGCAATCGGGAACGAATAGATGGTGGCTAGAGCGGGGCCGGTGGATGTTTGGCCCCCTGTCTTCTTAACGGCTGCCCATCCTAGAAAGCCTTTTGACTGCTGAACCGCCATTACACACCTGCCTCTCTGATGGCATCGTTAAGCGTGCCGATTGCCGCGCCGAATCCGCTACGCGCACCCTTCACAACGTCCGGCTCGGTGCCGCCTTCTGATGGCAGCCCGTCCCGAAGTTTAGTCAACGCTGTCACGCCATCGGTCAAAGCCTGAATGGTGACTGCCTTATAGTCAATTTTCTTATCGTCTGCCATTTCAACCCCTTTACTGGAGAGTGCTGGTTAATGTGAGCTGTGCGCCCAAACAGCGGAACTTGCCCTCGATACCCTTCTCAAACACGCCCTTTTGAACCTGGGATACATAGGTCATGGTGAAATTGTCACCCGTCTGTGTCATCTGCTGTGAAGTGAGCGTGGTGTCTACACCTGCCACGGTCGCGAAGATGTCCGAGCATATCCACTCCACAACCCGAGACAGTAGCCGTTCCCGGTACTCTGCCTGCTGCTCCACACTGGTTGCGGTGCTGTCTGCCGCGGGAAACGCGTAGTTCGGGTGGATATAGACCCTGATGTTCGTGTGAAACGTGTTCTTGATGGTGCTGACGTTGGGCATCCCGATCTCTTTGAACATGCTCTCGCGGTCCAGCCCCGCACCCTTACCACCTCCGTACACGCAGACAATCACAGGCTTTGATTCCGCGAACGTATCAGGGTCGCCAATCAGGAAATTCGCTGACGTCACCGTAGGGAAGCTGGAAAAGGGTGACAGGGCGAGCGTGGCGTTCAGGTCGGACAGTTTCGTACTGTCTATCATCAGCCCGCGCACAGCTACCAGTCGCGCTTCATCCGGTCCAATTACGGTTGTCTGGAACCCTGCGGTCCACGGCATCTAGTTCCGCCTCTCCATCATCAACCGCCTTAACTCTTCCTGTGCCATGTTCATATCTTCAGCGGTCCAGTAGTACACCCGATACTTCTTGTTCCCCGGATGAAACTTCCCATTGAACCTGCCACCTATACCGAACCTCGGACCCCGACCAAACGCGTTCGGTATATCGTGCGCCTGTGCACCTTCAAGGATCGACTGCGCATACGGGATCTGCTCATAACTCACGCCTACGGTAATCTCGCCCGGCGATTCGCGTACGTAGTTGCCCGGTGCGCCGCGCTTCGTAATCCCGTTGAACAGCCGCCCGCTGCGCTGCTTCAAACCGCTAGCTACGTAGTTTCGGGCAAGCATCGGGAATATGACTGCATCGGCCACCTTGCCCAGAATATCGCCGGGTCGTTGCAGGCTATCCGAGAGCCGGTCAAGCTGCTCAATGCCGCTGCCTGAGTCAAACCCTGTTAGAGTTGGCATTAGCTTCCGTTCACCCTGACGCCGATGCAGTGCAAAGCCAGATTCACACCTTGCCGAACATGCGGGTTAACGTTAACCAGATCGTAGGTATCACCGCCATAAACAAGGCTGTCTACTCCCTCCAGAACGTCCTCATCACCGGCACATATGAACCGGTGAGGGTTGGAGTTGGCCGCGTTAATCTTGCCCTCTATCTGCAATTCCATGGCCTCATCCTTCCCGACAGGCTGGCAAAGGAAGTAGATCGATTGCGTAGTCGCGCTCCCACTCATCGTACTAGCTCGCCGGGTAACAGTTAACGCTTGCCCCTCGCGCCGTATGAGCCGCGCCCTATCCGCTTGTAACGCTGTTCCATTCATCAGTACAGCTTCATCTCTCTGCGGATCGTTCTCGGGGCCATGCTTGCCACCATCTGATCGAGCGCGAAGATACGATCCTTAATCCCGGCATACGTCCACTTATCATCACCGGCCTGGTCAGACAGCTTCGCACCGCCGCCTTGCGCGCTTGCCATCTGCTGTAGAAGTATCTGCCGAGAGATGAAATAGACCGGATAGTATGAAGCCGTTACCGTTATCATCTCCCAGTCCTGAACGTCGCTGGTAAACACCACGCGGCCTTCCAGGTAGTTAACGTCGTAATCCGTGGTAATCGTCTTCTGAACGCCATTCCACCAAACCAGCACCGTTCCGTTAGCGTCCCAATGGCGGTAGTAAGGCTTAGCCTGGTATGTTCGGAGGTCGCCTTGGGCCTGTAGCACGGATGTTTCGGTGTCGTTTGCAGGAACAGGTATCCGGCCCCGATACGTGTAGTAAGGATTGATGCCGCTGCTGGCATACGCCGGGTCACGAAACATAACCGTGCGCCTGGAATCGCGCATAACCGTGCGCAGCTTGTCGTCCGAAACGATGTACGGCGCGGAGGTGTCATCCATAATCCCACGGACCGCGCTCATACTGGCCGGGTCTACCACTAACGCTGTTGCTGACATTCCCGTTTCCTCACAACAAACTCAATGGCGCATTCACCCAGCGGCGTCATTGTCTGGTCAAACCGTTCTGGATAGTGCCGAAACGTCTGATGCAACTGCTTAACACTCAAAACCTCGATGTCGGGCCGGCAGAGCAGCGTCAGCACATTCATGCTCTTTGGACACCAGCTCTCAACCTTAAACAACGTAAAAGCCCACTTATGATCTGTGTTGAAGTTTGGGGGCCAAACGCCTTGCTCGTACAGGTCCTCATCGGGAATCAAGACTACGAGGTGACCACCAGGCTTGCATATCCGTATCCAGTTATCCAGCGCAATTACCGGGTTATAAACATGCTCCAAGCAGTGCGCTGAGTGCACGAAGTCATACTCATTGTCCGGCACGCCCTCCATGTACTGGGCATCGCCGTCCTGAATATCCCACCGCTTTAGCGCAGTCATCAGGGGGAACTGCGGACCGTACTGGTCTAGCGCATCCTCTCCACACCCGATATCTATCCCGGAGCCTACAAAGTAGTTGGCAACGAACCCGGGCTCATGCATTCGCCGCTGCACGGACTTGGAGAGTTCATACATAGGCGTAATCTTCGATTGGGCTGCTAGTAGGAATGCCATATCGCAGTGCGCATTGCTCCCAAATCCTACTAAATACAGGCTTCCAATCTCCTTGAATGTCCTGCTGGCAAATGATCACTCGCGGATACCATTGAGGAACATCGGACCCATACTGCCCCCACCGGTAATCGCACAGCTTCGGAACCAGTACCCACGCCTCAACGCCCATCGCCCCCGCCAGATGCACCACACCCGTATCCACGGTAATCACGAGATCCAACCCGGCGATTATCTGAGCGGTTTGTAACCAGTCCATTCCAGCCTGCTTAGTACCGCCCAGTTCTACATAAGGAACAGGCAGTTCAAAGGCATCGAATACAGACCGGTTGGCGTCATCATGGTGTGCGGGGCTGCCGCGCAAGCACAGGCCGACCTTCGCCTCAGATACCACGGCAGGAGCCTTGATGTACTCCACGGCACCCGGCAAATCACTTTGCTTCAGGCTGAGCGCGGCGGGCAAACTCATCAAGCTAACATGCTCGTCAAACAGCATCGGCTCATGTCTGTCGTCCGGTTGCGCTACTACCTCGTCCACAAACTCCAGTCCTTGCATGAGTGCAACGAGTTCGCGGTTTACTTCTAAAATCACTCTGGCGGGCTTGAACCGCTCTCGCAGTATCGGGATGAGCTGTGCGCCCATTATCTGGTCACCGAAACCCTGTTCGGCCCAAACATACACCGTCTTGCCTTCTATCGGGCTCCAGCCGCACCATTCAGGCTGCAAGAACCGCTGCACACGCACACCGGCCACCTTGCCGTATTCATAGTCTTTCCAGCCGTTCTCCCAGTCTCCAAGGCATAGGAGCGGAGTAGCTCGGTTGTATCGGGCCGATGGCATGTTCGGTGCTATTTCGAGCGCACGGTTGCAGGCTGCGATACTGGCAGGATAGTCGCCTATCTTGCTGTAAGCGGCCCCCAAATCACACCATGCAGCCGCATCTGCCGAGTTGTAAGCGATGCACCGCTTCAGGAGCGTAATAGCTTCGTGGTAGCGGCCTGCCTTGCTGAGAAACACGCCGAAGAACCGGAGCGCGTCTCGGTGGTTAGGCCGTGCGTTCAGGACTTCGCGGAATACCGTTTCGCACTTAACAGGGTCACTATCGCGCAGGTTCCATGCTGCTAGAACTGCGTCATCTACATCCATTTCCTGGTTGTCAAGGTGCTGCTCTGTGGCGTCTGCCATTTATCAACCGCCTCCCTTTGCGGTGTACAGCATGGGGAAGAAGTGAGGGAAACACTCCCGCCCCATGCCGATTGATGCGCGTTCCTACTGTGGCGACTTAGGATCGCGCGGATCTGCTGCCGGTGCCGAACCAGCCACGCGTATGTCAGTAAACGGCAGGTCTACGATAGCCCCGTCACAGGGCCGATATGCGTTAGACGGTGGCACGGACGGGTCAGAGGGCATACCGTTTGCATATTTAGGGCGCATCGTGTTAGCGGCTCCCCTTGGAGTGGCTGAGCCTACGTACGGCTTTAGCTGGTCACCCATTGTATTGCTCCTTTACGGGCGGGCCGTGGCAAGTTCGGCTGCATAGACAACCGAAACGTTCGTACCCGTAGTGATAGTTTGCAATTGGACCCACGGCTTATCAGTCTCAAACGGCAAGTAGAGAACCGAAGGGCCTGCTGCGTTCGTCAGCGTTGCAGTAGGAGCTGTCACAGTTGACCCGGCTCCCAGCGCAAACGCAAGTGGCGTGTAGTTGCTGTTGTCGTCCGAGTGCGCTAGCTGGAACTGCACGGTCTGGGCTGTTCCGGTACACGCGGTAACTCGGATACGCGCCTTTAAGCCACGGCGAGGAGTGCCCCCAGGGTTAACAACAGAGGTTCCTGTAGGCTGTCGCAGTGAAAGCGCGGTGCTGCTGGTTGTTGTCGATGTCGCCACGGTTGTTGCAGTGGCGAGGATTAGATTTGCATCGTAAGCCATGATGTTCTCTCCTTAAGCCACTTCGATGTCGTAGAGACGCCCGATTGCGCGCGGGTGAATCTGGAGTAGTCCAACCGCCCAATCGATGATCATGCGGTACATGGTGCCGGCGTTCCCCACGAGCCCGATATCCTGCGCTGCCAGCGGTGTTAGCTGCCATGCACAGAAGTGGTCTGTGTCGAACCGTCCGGCGTAGATGGAGCTGAACGTGGACGATCCGTTTGCGCCCGCATTGGTTTCAGTGGACGTGATGATGCGGGTCGTCTGATCCACCTTATATCCGGGGTCACGAATGACCGCGTTCTTAAAGTGGAGCACGGCGCGGTCAAAGTTGTCCTTCGTGATGTCGAGCGCAGAGCTTCCCATCAAGCGCAGACCAGCTTGGAACTTGCGGATTACATCCTCGTTCATGTACAGAATGACGTTGGTGCCGTCCGGTGAATCGACAGACCATAAAAGCTGATCCAGTTTTTCGAGGAAGGCGTTGATCGTGGTTGAGGTGCGCGTGGATGGCTTGAGGGTTGCGGCTGAACCGCCCGCATCAATCTTCGCCTCAGCATTGGCACCAGACATCTTTACGCCATAGGCGGAGGGATTATCCAGGCGATACCGTAGACCAGTCGGCGCATTTGCATCAAGCGTGAAGTTGGAGCCGGTGTTGACCGGGGCGTTGTTGAAGAACTTGTCATTGAAGTCGTATGCCAGAGCCTTGATATAAGCGCCAAGCTGGGCAGTACGCGGGTCAACGATCTGGTTCTGATCAATCAGCAGCCAGCGGTCCACGTCGATAGCGTTACGGACAATGAACGCCTGCTCTTGATATGCGGAAGGAGTACCCGAAACAACCGTCGGGTCAGTGTTGAGTTGTGCCCAGTTGACGCCCGGCAGGTTCCCGGTCCATCGGACGCCGTTGACCTGCAACGTCGCTTTTGTGATGATGGGGATATCCTGCATAACGATGGAGTTCTGGAGAAGGCCGAAAGTAATGGCCTGCACCAGAGGATCGTTAGACATCATGGCGTACTGGGCAAGGTTTACGGCATTTGTGGATACTGCCATAAAAGAAGCCTCCGACAGAGAGAAAGCTAGCGCATGGTTGCGCATCGCGATGTCTCTACCGAAGGCCGGGGTAGGTCCGGGGTCTGCTGGCTTTCGCCACGCTGACTTGCGGCGTCAGGGGGCCGTGTGTGAAGTTGCGACTATTATATCACTTAGCAACCAAACTGTCTAATCCCGCACTCTTGAACCCAACCTGCGATTCGTAGGAGCCGAACGGGTTCCTTGGATCTATCTTGATCGTAGGCATTCCACCGTTCACCGTACTGCCACCAGTCACCGTTCCGGCAGCCTGAACAGGGGCGGGAATAGTTGCGCGAAATGCAGCCAGATAGGCCATTCTCTCTGTATAGGTTTTCCCAGCACAACCCAATTCCGCCACGCTCTTAAACTGCTCTGGAAGGGAATCAATTTGCTGCTGGAATGCCAACTCTGCCGCCTTAACAGCGTCGTCAAGCTGAGTCTTGTACCCTTTGCCCTCTTCCGCTTCCAGCTTCAGCCGGTCAATCTCGTTCATCTGGTCGCGCTTGATGGCTGCGAGCTGGTCCTCTAAATCTTTACGGGCCTGCTTCTCAGCGTTCAACTGCTCGCGCACCTGCCGGAGCGGGTTGTTGGTGTCATCGACGGGCGGAATAACCACCGTCTGGGTAGTTATCGGATCTGTGGTTGCGACCTGCACCGGCACCACGGGAGGTGCAACTGTTTCTACACTCATTTGGGTTTCCCTTTTTACTCTCTCACCAGTCGAAACGCCTCATTCCCCGATTCACTTACTAGAGAACATGCGCAGTTAACAATACACTTTGTACGGCCATCGCCCGGAACACGGGTGAACTGATCGGCACGACGCCAGCCCTGTTCGGCCTCCATGATGCAGTCTCGACAATGCCGGTCCCTGTCTACCTTGCCCAACCTCCAGAGAACGAGCTCTCCCTTAGCCAGCATCCCATAAAGCCATGCCTGATTCGCGGTGCCATTCAACCGCTGCCCGTAGAGTGCGCACCGACGCTTGCGGGCCTGCACGCCTTCGCCACCACTGCGCTTCGCATCGTACCTGCCAGCCTCCAAATCAGTAATGAAGCCACGAAGGAATGTGCGCTGCGATTCCGTCGCTTGTGCTGCCACCCGGAAATTAAACTGCTGTAACAACGTCACCGGGGCCGCGCCACCTGCTGCCTGCTGGACGCCTAGAATGGCCGCTTTGGAATGCGCCTGATACAAGGCCTGGTAAACCGCCTCATACCCTGCCGCTGCTGTTATTGTGCCGTTGGCTGTCTGCGCGGCTGTGCGGTCCAAATCACGCGCTAGCAACGCAATCAGGAGCAGGAGGGCTAATTCACGCTTGCGGCGTTCCTCGTCAGTCTGTGACCTTGATTTTGTAGCCGTCAGTATCGGCACGCGTTTCCTCTTTGATGTTATGCGGGTTAGTTGTTCTGCCCCGCGCCACCTTTAATTGAAACAGCCCACTGAATGAAAAGTTTCGCGGCGTCCATAACACGGGCGGATCGAATCTATAATCAAACATATCAATCATTTCCACCATCATCACCCTTCGCATCAGCCAGCGTCTTCTGGACGCCAGCCGTCAGCGTGTCCACGTTGGCCTGGTCAACCTCATCAAGCATTTCGTGCTGGTCTTGCAGCTCCTCCAGCAGCACTGCCACGTCCTCAATGCCCCACGCATCGGCCACAATACCCGTAGCACGCTCACGAGTTAGGAAACCAGAGGTAATACTGGCAGTGGCGTCTGTTATGGTCGCAGTGCGCTCCTCTACCGTTGTCTTGAACATCTCGCCCCACTTAATCTGAACGTCATACGTTGTGGGGTCTTGATCGCTAACCTTCTTCAATGCTGGATACATGGTACAGGCATCGGGTAATCGGCTAAGGCCAAGCAACATACTCTCAAAGAATTGGCACAGGCCGTTCTCGCCCCAGTGGTGCCGTTTCTCTCTCGTGCTGCTTATGCTGTCTGCATAGACCAGGTTCCAGACAGCGCGGGTCAGATTGCCCTTGTTGGTTATCTCCTCGGGGTTCGGGTCGCTGTACCCGGCACCGCGCATGATCATCTGCTTCAGCTCGCCCTTAGTCAGACGGATCTCGGGCCGCATATTGTTAGCGGCTTCTAACCACTTCGCATCTGTGTTCTCACCGTTGATCTTAAGCGCATCCCCAGCCTTCGGTAATACAAGGTCAATAGAACTGTCGTTCAGCACCACGAGAATACGGTCAATGTCTATCTGGTCGGATTTGTGCTCCAGCCAGCATTTGTGATTGTACTGATCGAACATCCCGAACAGGTCCCAGTAATCACCGTACCCGTCAGTCTCACCGGCAATCAATCGGTTATGAACGGCAGTGAACGGGATAACGCCGAATGGGTTAGTCTGCGAGTAATCTACCGGCCACTGGTGCTGTTCTATCTGCTGCTGGAACCCGCTATCGTCGTTCTCGGTGGTATGGATACGCCTGTAAACAGTTAGCCGCTTCTCGTCCCACTTCTCCTGATACCACCACCATTCACCCTGCCCATCCTGATATTTGAAGCGCAGCACAGCAGAGTTAATCTTGTCTGCGTCCAAGTCATCACGGTCAAATGTGACGTGGAACTGCGTGTGAGTCATGATGGCAACAGGGCGTTTTGTCATCTCCGGCGTCCATGCGTACTTGAACACGCGGCCACCCTCGATACTACACGCTCTCGCCTCCGGCAGCAGCTTCTCATAGAGCTGGTTCATGCTGATAATGTCGTCCAGCAGCTTTTGCAGAGAGCCGTCGCCGGTGTCCTCCTGCTTGCCAACAATGAACCTCGGCTGCTCCCCGAATAGGAACTGAGCAGACTGCTCCACTACTATCTTTGGTAGCGGCTGGATAAGAGGCCGCGGCCCGTTCTTGGTCTCATCCCACTCCACATACGGGTGCGGAAACTGCATCCCGTACTGGCGGCTGTAAGCAGTACCATCCCAGTAACGCCATGCACGGATCGCCTGCTTCTGCTTAGCGCTTATGCCGAACGCCTGAAGCCGCTTATTCTGTACTGCTGCCTGGGATGGCGCGTATGTTAGGCCGGAGAGCAATTAAGATCTCCCACTTCGTACAACTGAAATACGCCCACGCTTAGCATATTCGTTATATCCATCACTGGCGGCGTCCACTTGGTCATCGTTCGCACCCAACGGAAAGGACCTCAACTCTTCACGAAACTTGCTATTCCAAGGCGCGCGAACCATATTTACGATTCCGCCATTAACAGCACAGGCAAAGTCATAGGCTCGACTTTCCTTAGCTCCAGATATCGGCTCATATTTGACACGATATCCCAGTTGATGCAGGCGATTCTTCATCGCTATTGCCATATGCTTGCCTGCGGCACCAGGGTCTTGAGGTATCCGTATCAAAGTTCCAGGCGGGTCATTCTGCGCGCAATTGATCACATTAAACTCAACCATTTCGGGTGAATATTGGCCGCGCCTCACATCTTCTATCAAAGTGGTTCCTTTGGTGTGAGACTGAAGAACGCCAACAGTCCAGTCACCTGCGCCTGCGGTTGCTGCAAAGTCCCATGCCCGAACGCGCATAGCATTTACATCGGAAGAGGGCTCATCAACAACACCAATCTTATCAGGCTGGAAGAACAAGCCCTCCTTGGCACTCGGCCTGCCCTGAAACTGTGCAAACCAGATTAAACCGCGTGCCTCTTGAGACTTGTACCATTCCTGGCTAAACCGGGTTGAGAGATACGCCCCTCCATCGCGATCGGGCGGCATACAGTACTTCTCGCCGTCCTCCTGAGCCGCATACCGCAGGACTTCCCATGCACCCCCCTCTTCAATGACACCCTCGCGCTCGAATAACCGGCCTGCAAGGTCATCACCATGGTAGCGGTGGAACATCACAACAACGTTGGTTTGCTCTGTCAATCGAACGCGGGCGGATTCATCCCAAAACGCCCACGTAGACTCTCTCACAACCTCCGACATTGCGTCCTGTGGCGATGCGTACGGGTCGTCAATAATCAGTAGGTCCGCACCTTGCCCAACAAATCCAGTTGCCAGCCCTAACGCCTTGAATGACGGTTGCGCGTCTCGCAGTCTCCTGCGTGCATCGGTGGTGAACTCTTCTGCGCTACAGCGGGCCGGGATTGACCTATCCGGGCCGAACCACTCCGTATACGACGGATCTTGCATAATCTGGCGGCATACGACGCCATGCCTTGTCGCCTGAGTGATATTGTAGCAAGACAGCTTGATACGTGTTGTCGGCAGTCGCCCGATATACCACGCTGGTAATCGTTGAGACACAATCAAAGACTTGCCCAACTGGGGCGGTGCGTGTATCGCTATCCGCTGTCCTGTCTGTTCTGGTAGTTGCTGGAGTCGATTGCATAAGTGGTGCTGCCAAGCGTCTAATCGAACGGCACTGGTGTCTTCTACAAACTGCCAGAGGTCAGGATAAACCCTCTCACTCTCCGGATTCCGTATCGCTTCCGTCAGGTTCGGCAGTGGCAGCCCGCGCCTCTGCATTTCCAGCAAACGCGCCTGCAAGTCCTTGAAGGATTGCCGCTGTTCCGGCGATAAGATCGGAGTCTGATTCATTCTCGAATGAGTGGGATTTACGCTCTACCGGCTTGCCGTAGATATAGCCTAGAACAAGAGCGGCAGCCTTAGTGTCCCCCGAGCGTGCGCGTGTTGCAAGCATTACAAATATGTCTTTGCGATGCTCATCAGGGACCGCCTCATCAAGTATCTGCTGCAACTCTCGCTTGATGTTGTCTGGCTTCGGTCCCGATCCTGGCCTTGCGCCTCCCTTGGCTAATTGGTTGCCCGTTTCAAATGGCATCTGGTATGTTGAACTCTATGTTGAACGCACAAAAGCCGCCCTCCTCGACCCATCTGATCGAAGCTGGCGGCAACATGCCGTAACGTATTTACTTTGTTGTTGGAAGTATAGCGGATGTCGAAGTGGTTGTCAACGGTATGTTCGGTTGTTGGCGAGGATAACTGTAGTACGTGGCGCACCGGCCACACTGACCCGTGATTCGGCCAGTATCAGGGAACACGCTGATATTGTGTCCCTTTGGGCAGAGCCGGTCCCCGTTTCGCGTGAGCAGCGTATTGCCGCACCCCGCGCACCTCAGCAGCGCAGTCATGGGTGGTCGGTGCCGCCGTCCTGAATTGACCGACACACTTTAGCGACGTTCAACCATGCTTTCGGGTTTAGTCGCCTGTACCTCTTAAAAAATCGATACACTTCCCTCATAACATAGTCATCAATAATTTCATCACTCACTCTCCCACCTCCCCCGCAACCTTCATGGCCCGTACGGCTGCCACGATAGCCAACGCCTCGGCTTCTTCCATAGTGTCGGCGGTCGCATAAATCGGCTTTAACAAACGATGCGGGTGCAACTCTACGCACCACCCGAAGTCATCATCTATACCGGCCATGTAAGTGCGCATAGACCATAGTTTGATCTCTGGCCGGTAGAACTCATATCGACCGCCAAGAACACTCACCGGAATTGACAGCAGCCACCTCCGCGCTTCTTCCCGCGCCGCCGCCCCGTCAGGTGTGGTCGCAAATATGCTGGGAACGCTCTTCCATATCAATTCTTCATGTAAGGCGGCTGGGCCAGATTGCAGTCCCGCCCAACAGTAAGGTGTTTCTGACCTAGGAGCAATCAAACGCCACCACTTGCCAACCCTTTCAGCCCTCCACCCGATGGCCTCCGCGACCTCACGCGCTGCCTGTGCTTGTTCTGATGTCATGTGCGCGGCTCCTTTCGCTTGCAATCCATGCATATCTTCCCGATTGGAATTTGGGCAGCGAATGCAGGCGCTTTGTCTTTCATGTTATCCATTTCATAAACAGAAAACTGCCTTCCACACCTCATCACTGAGCCTGTTAAGTTTTTGTGGTCAATCAAATGCCACTTATGAGCGCACCGAGGCCGAAACCAATTACTAGACAACATCACTGACCCTCCTCACTGCTACTGGCAGCGGTGGCGCGTTGCATGGCCCCCGCACAATACTTCTCTTTCAGGTTCAGCCTCATTTGTCGGCCCACATAGTACGCATCTGGGTATTTATCGAGCAATTGCAACAGTGCAACCATTTCCGCCCGGCACTCTGCCAGCTCCATGTTGACTTTCTGAATTATTTCCCGCAAGCCGTCTATTTCAACTTCCTTGTTGACAGCTACAGTGCGCCACACGTCAGCTTCTTCATGCCGCGCCCTGGCAATCGCCCCAGCGGTCAATTCTTGAGACGCTTTACACTTAGCAATAGACCCGAACGAAAGCTGATCTAACAACTTCCTGGCCTCGGCCCAGGCATCAGGTGCCTCCTCAGTGTTGTATAGAGTAACTTCAGGAAACCCGTCAGTACCCGGTGACACATGTCCTATAACTATGCTCCCGTCAGGCTTGGTATACCGCCTACTGGTACCTTTCCCCTCTACCCGCTCCAGTGCATCCCTACAAGCATCGGCCACTTCTTCGTACGATGAGCGTGTCCAATCGCTATCTTCATTCCAAACAACATCATCCATCTCGTCAAAAATGGCTACCGCACGTTCTAACGCCTCAACCACCCCCTGCACCGCCGGGCTCCGCGCCCATTCCGCCCCCGCCTTGAACGCAAGTTCTCGCTCTCGTCCCGACTGGACGCTGATGTCATATAACCCCTCGCCAATATGCCTCTGTTCCTCCGCAGTCCATTCCTGATTGTCCCACTTCAAGAACGCCTGCTCCACGTCCCCGCGCGGCCCCGGCACAGGTCCCATATCGCTATTACTCATCGCCTCGATGTCACATACAAGTCCGCCAACAGAAACCGTACCTTCGTCTTCTGCTTCCGCCATACGGCGCAACCACACTTCTTCAAGACTCTTAGCTGGCGCAGGTCCGGGTGCGGTGGTGGCAGGTGTGTGGTCGTTGTTCATAATTCCAACCTGTCAAGTATGCCAACTAACTTGTATTGGATGTTTTCCAGCGTCATGTTTGCAATGCTCAAGTCATTAGCCAGTGGCGTTAACCGATCACGGTTGTCTGGGTTCTTTCGCTCTCCGACTTCCTCGGGAGACACCCGTATAACCCTGTTAAGCCGGACCTCCAGCTCGCATATCCGTTCTTCTGCCATTGATATGTTTCTTACGAGTCTGTCTAGTTGCTCAGCAACCTGATACCTGCGGGGCATATCTTCAAACGGCTGTGTATCTTCGTATCTCCCAGCCCGATTACTTGACATCGCCTCATACTGCGCTTTCAGCTCAGCTTCATGTTTTCGCCTGTACAAATCTTCCATCTGTTCCATTATTTACCCACCTCCAACGGCTCAATAGTAAGAACCACTCCACACTTGCCGCCATGCTCTTTCTGGGTGCCGTAGATGGTCACAGGCCCCTGCCTGACATACTTGCGGCTGTCTCCAAGAACGACGCCAGCATCAGCAAGCGCGTCCTGTGCGGCCTTGAAACTGTCAATGGCGTTGGCCTCATCCTTGGGCCTGTACAGCCCGTCATCCACGCCAACCCTACGCCCACCGTTGTAAAACGCCAGAGAAAGGAAAATAGCAGGCATAACGGGGATTTTAGCCGCCATGTAAGCGAGTGCGCAGTCACTCCGATACTGCTTGACGGCGCGGCCCCTCGATCCCCAATGGCAAGTAGTGTTTCGGCTACACTCTTTTGGAGGTAACGGCAGTTCCACTGTGTACTTGCTGGTGGCGGCGGGTTTAGTGTCCATCATGCCACCCACTCAAACACGTTTTTGCCTTTGTCGGTTAATCGTGCAAACCCAGGCTTTACTTCAACAAGCTCAATCGGCAGACTCACAACGAACGGGCGAACGACGCTACTGACAGGAACCCATCCATCCTCGCCCGCATCCTTGCCAATCAGCTTGAAGATATGCTGTTGACCTGCGTCTAACTCTTTCTCAAATCGGCTCATCTGGCACCTCTTCTCGCCATCTCGTCACTGTCTGGCTCTACCTGCTGCTGGTGCGGCGGGGTGGTCATCAGTGCCGTGATAGCGGATTCGAGTTCCCTTATATCTGCGCCAACAGCAAACACGTAGGGCATCATGGATGGAATCTGGGCGGCTTCGGCCAGCCCCTTATCCCGCCCAAATGCCGCCCCGGCTGTGAAGGCATCCCGTTCTTGCTGGTCAAAGGAACTCCAAGTTCCAATTACTAATTTACGCCATTCACTATGAGCTTGCTTAATCTCTGCTTCCGTCATCCCCACCCTCCTTCGCCCATTTCAGCTTGTCAGGCATAAACTCCGCGCAGGCAGTCCATCCAGCTATAAAAGTGGCGCGTTGCATCCAGCCGCCATCCTGGTTTATAATTTCTCGTTCTTCTTCCGTGCTCGGAATCATCTTCCATCGCATGTATGCCTTGTTTGCGTGCTCGTTCATTTGGGCGGCTCCGGGAGCGTGTGGTACCAAGTGACGTTCTTGACCATAACGCAATTTTTGTAGATGTACCAGCGGTTGCCAAGCATGAAGTTGGTCATGAACTTAGCCGCAACAGGCTTCTTGGAGTATCCAACAATCACAGACACTTCCTGATCGTTCTCTGGGAGGACGCAGCCTTCAACAACCCTAATCCACTCCATTGCCCACCTCCAGCGCCTTCAAACACGCCTCGCTGACCGCCGCGCACCATGCCAGCACCGGGTCCATGAGGTAACTGGTTATGGTAATCGGCGCATTGTTCTTGAACACTTTAAACATCTGGATAGAGACTGTGGTGAACACTGGGTCGCCCTCATTAATGCCGCTATCTACGATGCGCCACCCTCTACCCATAACCTCTACCAACAGCCTCGCGCACTCGCCGGGGTCCGTGGAGTACCGTGGCAGAACATCAGTTCCATTCTCATTGCGCATCCAGAGGAGGCCGCCATCTCGCTCTATAACTTCGTATCCCCGAGCCCGCGCAATCGCTGCGTCCCGCGCCCGTAAGTCAGGTTGTTGTGCGGTCATTTGAACAGCTCCTCAAAGTGCTTGTCGATGGCATCAGCGGCAAATTCGCAGTCTTGCCCACCACAGTTCTCAGCAATCTGCTTGGCTTTGAGAAGACCTTCCATGTAGCCAACTGTGAAGTTGCGCCTGCTGTCTTCTGGGTACATAGAGATTCCGAGCACTCCGTTGTTTATGTTCTTGCTGTAAACCCGTTCTATCTCAACCTCTGCTTCCGTCATCCCCGCCCTCCTTCGCCCTGTCTGAGCCTTTGAAGTGCTCTTTGTTGCCGTTATTCGCATAGACGCCAGTATTCGCCCGAATCCACTCAAGGCCGTCGCGCTGCCGTATCTTCGGTCTCATGCCCACCGTGGAGAAGTCCGGCATGTGCTTCTCTTGGGCCTCGGCGTTCTCGCTCTGGAATTTCCTGTGCAACCTTAAAATCAATGCTCCGTCGCTCACAGTATCGCTCATGACTTCACTCTCTGCTTTCTGCGGATCGCAACTAGCTCACGCGAACTAACTTCTTTAGCCCCGTTCTGCACTGCCAAAGCTCGTTTCTGTTCGGTCAGGTCGTAGTGGTCGCCCTGAAATGACCGTCTAAGTGGAACACCAATCTTAATAGCCATCTCGTGAAGCTCGTACAGGGTGTCGCCCATCATGTGACAGGCTGTGTCGTACGGCCACCGGACGCTCTTCTTGGTTCGCTTCATGCTGTCCACGTACACGCTCATCCCCACAACCTCCCTATCCCCACCACCACCTCAGCCCCTGGAATTAGGGGGGGGGCGGCGTTAGCCTTTGTTCCGCTAAAACCTTAAATCTGGAATAGCTTCTCAATCTCTTCCAGTGCTTTAATTGCCGCCTTCAGCTCTCGTTTAATGGCGTGTCGCTCTTCTTCGTAAGGCTCCGTAGGGTCTAGATAGCCAGACTCCCACAGTGCAAGGTTTTCACGGTGCTGATGCAATCGCTCGCTCACAAGTCTTTCAACTCGTAAATCGGGAGTCTCCACTACTAACATCGGCGGCGTCTCATTACGCAGCGGACTTGCGACCTTCTTCGAGAAGTCGTACCCTTGGCAGTCAGTACACGAGCGCACTTCACCACAATTCTCACACCTTCCACGGCTTGCCTCTTCCAAGAACTGCGCTCGCTTACAGCCGCCCTTCTCGTGGCACTCTGAACAAAGAAACATATTCAGCCTCCATATCCAATCTTGCGGGCCTCATCTTCTCGGCCTTTTTCAATGAGTTTCACGTAGCCCCAACGAGTGTATTCGTGAGCGGCATCACCCTCACCCAATCTTTCCTCGACCTTCAACACCTCTAAACATAACTGCGATACGGCGTCCGCATAAGCAAGGGCCGGAACCGGCAGTTCTGATTTTGCTAGAGCCTTTGGGGCAGGCCTTTGCAGCCCTTTTTGAATCCACGCGTTATACACGCCTTTGGAATAATGACATCCAAAGAACGGCCAGCCTTTCCCCATAACCTCCAACAGAAGTCCGCTACAGGCAGCACTATTGGCTGAGTACTTTGGAATGTGTGACCACGCGACATCCTCAGAATAAGCGTAATCAACACAACTTCCATCTTTGTAAAGTTCCCAGTATGGGCCTTTTTTAGCAACGCTGAATCCAAGCAATTTTGCTATCTCGATGTCACGTTCTCTAAAATCACTCATGCCCTCACTCCCTTCTGCCACCATCCCCGGCACCGGCTGCGGGTGGTTTTAGTTCAGCTCGTCTAGTTTGGTTTGAAGCCACTCAAGGTTGTCGTTTGACGTGCTCTCCAAAACAAGATGGTTCATATCCGCATTCTGCAACGTGACATCGCGGTCCTGGCACCTCCACAGAACTATGGTTGCTACCTGGGGTAGCTCCCCAAATTCCGCCTGCCTCCTAAGCCCATCAAACTTCTTGTGCAAATCAGCTATTTGAGTGCTTTGGCCGTCCCTGCTATCATCTTCCGAATTTCTGCCGGCATCTCGACTAACTGCGGCGGATCCACTTTCAACCTTTCTATCATGGGCCGTTCGGATGACAGGATAGGCAAAGGTTTCCATGCCTGGAAGTACTTCTGATTGCGTTGCGACGGCGGCAGCATAAGCTGTGTTTTTACTTGCTCTACCCATTGGCGTGATACCGATTCGTGCGCTCCGCGGACTTGCTTTTTTAGCCCTTCGGACTTGTTTGCATCCCCGGAGCAGATGAATTCCCAGCCTCCGCAGTAGCTAACAATCTGCTTCACCACCGGGTGTGAGAACTCAGGAGGCCCGAGCGTTCGTATGTTCGGGTTCGACGGATGAGGACAAGCATATTCGCCATGTCGTTGTGCTGCATCCAAAATCTCAGCGTACGCGGCCTCCGCGTCTGGGATTGCGCTTGACTGTTCAGCGGCTATCTGGATAAGCCTTGCCGGTGACGGTCGCCACTCCTCGTGAAGTGCTGCCCATCTAACGACAGCGGATCCTTCTTCGTCGGTCATTGGCTTTAGAGCCAGCTCGTAAAGCGGCTTGTGCCGGTCATCCCACGGCTGCTCTTTGCCAGAGTTCATCATCGAAAGAAGTACAAAACACTCAGCCAGGGTTCGATTTGTCAATGCCATTCCTCCGCTCAATGCCAGCCATCTCTTCGGCTATCATCTCGTCCAGTGAACTTGAACGGGTACCGTTTTTGGTTGTCTCTAACGCTCCGGTCTGGCTTGCCTTGTGCTTTGCCAGACTAACTGCAAAGTCACTGCTCCACTTTGAAGGCGCGGCCCAATCAGGATCCTTGCCGAGCCGGTAGGTGAAGAACTTTACGACTTGCTCTTCAGAGCCCGAAGCCAAATGCCTTTTGATGGCAGCCAGTTCCCGGACAAGGTGCGTCTCGGTCGGGGCTATAATCCCGCCAACGGACTCTATCTTCCAAAGGGCGTGCATTGGACCGTTAGAAGCAGGCGGCTCCTCATAAGGCCAAAGTCGGGCCGAAGCCGAAGGCGAGGAAGAAGCCTTTTTGCCTTTTGGGATGGGTACGGGATCGGGAATAGGACTCCCCACGCGCGTCTGCGCGGGATTCCCTTTGCCATCGGTTTGCCATTCATGTTTGCCATCAGGGTTAGAAGTGTTTGCCATCGGTTTGCCATTTTGCCATCGGCTCTCTGCACCCCGTTTTCCGGCCTCTGCACGCTTGCGGCTTATCTCTTCCGGGCTCGGATTGTACTCTCGGTAAGCGTGGATGACGTAGTCGTTCCCGTCTTCATCCCACGCAAACAGTGAAGCAAGTTCTTGCGCGTGTCGAATTTTTGCTCCAGTTAATTTGAACAAAACATTCAAGTGCGCTGGAGATAACCTCCCGGACAAACGGTGCCGGGAGGTATATGTGATTGCACAGACGTAGAGACGGAACGCCTTGTCGCTCATCGCGGAGGTCTTTGCGTTTTCATGGAAACCGTCGTCTAGTTTTGACCAGGGCATGAGTTCTCCGCTACCAGTTTTTGCCTGATTTGACACACTCTGCACATCGCCCCCACGAAGACCCATCTTCTCCCAATTCACCCATTGGTTTTATCTTGTTGCAAGCAGCGCAACGGAACGCTCCCGCTCCAAAGGCAAATTGAGACGACCCCATCCACAGTGCCTCATCTCTGAGCAGCTCTTGGACTTCAAATTGATATGCTCTAGCTATCTTTGAAGACTGGATGCGCACAACGTTTTCATAATTCCGGCGTGCTTGATAAGTGTGATTGAATGAACCAGTCCAAACGGATTCGTCATCTACAATGACAAACTTATGGTGCATGACACCCTCGTGGAAGTCGCCATTTCCAAGTACAGCCACGTGCAGTCCAGCGTCTACTTCCTCGCCCTCATCATCGTCCACTTTGAACGTTTTGTGATGCCGCAACACGTACTCATAAAGCTCTTTGGAGCCAGGCCGATTCAGGTCTGCCCTACTCAAAATGATAGTGCGCAACCTAGCCTTGCTATTAACAACCACCTCGGCAAGTTCCATATCTGTGAACCATGCCGAGGCGATAGCCAAATAGTGAGTAGCGGACTTCATTTCGTTGATTAGCAATGAGCGGTCAAATGGACGAGAAGGACGGTTGAAAAACGTCTCAACGTACATAGCCACTCCTTTAAGCGAACGGATCTTCGTCGTCTGGCCCGGTGCCGCCTGGAGTTTCCCCGCGAGACTTGAGACAGATGGCAGGCCAATCAACAGCCGCCGTGTTGAGCAATTCCTGCTCCTCCGCGCTGATTGGACCCATAGGTTTCGGAAGGGGGGTAACTGTGTAGTACTTGCCGCTCTCTTCTGTGCGCTCTACGCTAATGTCGTATAGGCGAGGATCGCCCCATGCCTCGTCTGCGTCTAAGTCTCGCAATATCCCGTAGACCATCGGCCCATTCTGGAACACGACTACGCGCTTGCTTGGTTGCCCGTTTACCACTTCCTTCTGAATGGCGAGCCAAGATACTTTGCGTTTTGTCTCTTCCGTGCCATCGTCTTTCGTGTAGGTTTCCGTGTATCTGCATGGTGAGGAACACAGCCTCAATCTCACTTTGTCGCCGCGCTTCTTCAGTCTTAGCCACAGGCCACCGCCACTCGATACCTCTGCGTCGTAACCTTCACCGTTCCAATTGTCAGTCATCTTATCGCGTCCTTTTCTGCGGACTTTGCCGCGTCTTTTATGCGTTTTGCTGCGATGTGTTTGCACGCCCTATGGTGCATAAGAAACCAAATGCACGTGCAGGTAGAATCGCTCACCTCGTAAGCGTTGCCCGAATTCGCTAATACAAAACTGAACCCGGGCGTTTTGTGTGGATACCAGATGTAGGTGCCGCCCTCTTGAGCGGCCCTGGCTTCTGGTGTAAGTCTTTTTCTGGGCATATCAGAACTGCCAGAGACGAAAAAAGCCCCCTCGAAAGTAATCGCAGGCTACCAACCAAGCGAAAACCCCGAGAGGGCCGATGTAAGTATAGCGTACCGAAACGATTCCTGAAAAGGACCGGTCGGAAGTATTCAAATATTGGGTTGTCACTTGGTTGGTAGCCATGATCATTATACCTTGCGACCGGTCAAAATACGAGTTGTTTTGTAGATATTTTTCCAGTAGAAATGATGAAGAGCTATCGCACGCGCGCACGCGAATCATATATAATGGCTACCGTGCGCCAACCTTGATGTCGCACTTCTCTTCATCTGGTGTCTGCTCAAAAAGGTCTGCGGGCAGGTCTTCAATGGTCAGGTCTTTCGGCAGCTTCGAGACCATGAACGCCACAGTGTGCTTTTCCTGCAACGGCTTGCTCTCCAGGGTCTCAGCCCACTTGATTATTCGTGGTGTTACAGAGAACGGATCCAGAAGATCGTATGTGGTCTCGACACCTTCCTTGACCTTAATGCGGCCTTTGACGGTGCGGAATGCGATGTTTCCGAATGGCGTCTTGACCGTCTTCGTTTTAGCTTTGGTGGTTGCAAGGTACTCGCGCCCAAACTGTTCCAGTTCGGATCCATAGCGCATTCTGAACCAGTCAATCCTGCGCTGCTTCTCGGCTATCTTGCTCTCCATGCGCTCTTGAATGGCGGCGAGCTGTAAGCGGAGGCCGTGGATCTCGAAGTCCGTTGTGTCCATCTTCTCAAGGACCCATTCGGCGGACGACAGGTCTGTCACGTGGAATTCCGGTTTACCAGCCAGCCCCATAATCTCACCAGTATTCCGGTCAATCAACAGACCTTCATGTTCGATGATGTCTGGCTCAGTCTCAACAATCAATGCGGTCATTTACAATCTCCTTTTACTGACAGCTGGGGCAGCTTGGCGGCGGGCAGGCATCAGTCCGCAAGCTCCAGACAGCCTTGTGCGAGGCGTTGGACGGCAATCTCGCAGTAACGCTCATCTATCTCTATCCCGATGGCGCGGCGTCCTAGTTGCTTTGCGGCGACAAGGGTAGTGCCGGAGCCGCAGAATGGGTCAACAATAGACTGCGCATCGTTAGCAATGCTAAGGCACCAAAGCATGACATTAAGCGGCTTCTGTGTTGGATGTTGACGGGGTTCCCCGTTGCCATATCCATCATTAAGAAAGCCATTCTGCCTGTGATAGATAGCTCGGCATAAAGTACCAGTGGTGTCCCACGCCATTTCAGCGTCTGCAAATTTCAGGTTGTCGTTACTTCGGCTTTCTTTTTGCCAAACAAGGAATCTGCCAGTACTAGGCAACTGATTCCGAAAGTGGTCTGCTCCCCATACTATCTGTCTCGATCCGTACTGCCATAGGAATGAAGGATCGAAAGGCTTGTCGTCGCCTTGGATTTTGGGAGTTGCATACTGCTTACGCCAATGAAGCCCGTTGCCGCCTCTGCTGTCGTAATTGATGCCGTACGGCGGGTCGGTAAGCAGGAGGTCGAACTTGCCAAGCAACGGCAGTATCTCCCTACAATCTCCGTGGTACAAGGTCACCCCGCCGTCCTCAGACTGATAGTAGGGGCTAGGAAGTGCGTTCATACGTACCGGTTTCGGTATTAAATCGGATGATTCCATCATTGAGAAGCTCTCTTGCGACCTTTGTAAGTGATCGTTCAATTGATTGGTGGTGGTTATGGTCTCGACATAAGTACAGGTTTTCTGGACGGTTATCTGCTCTTATGCCGTTGATATGATGAACTTGCTCACCCGGAGTTGTCTTTCGGCCAATGCAGGCTTCGATAACTAGAATGTGCTCTGGTGTCCACCTGCCAGAGCTTGGGTGTGTTTTCACGCGTACATACCCATGTCTATCGATGTTTTTGGAGCCTAAAGGAGTTCTCTTTCGTGTAGTATCCCAAGCGCGCTTTTGCGCCGCACCAATTCTCGCGCGGTGTTGACTAGAAAACGGTTGTGGTATTCGAAAGTTGTGATGTGTTATGAATCTCCGGTTTTTTGCAACAGCCTCACCGCATCCGCACTCACAGGTTTTTATCATGCATTCCCCGCCTTCGTCATAAAACGGCTTCGGCACACTCACGGCTTCCTCCACCCTTCCACACACTTCTCGGCCCACTCCCAGCCCATGATGCGGTAGCCGGGCAGCAGCACCGCGTGGAATGCGGATACGTGCACGCCGGTATAGCTGAAGAGCAGCCACAGGTTTGCTATTTCGCGTTCGTTGATGGGTGTGTAGGTGGCGGTCATCGGCCCATCGTCTTCTTTCTGCTCGGCTCCCCAATCTCGAAGTCCGTGTCCGTGCAGTCGGCAAAGTAGTCTTGCCGAATCTTCTCCATCGTCTCTTCAAGGTTGCGGAAGTACGGACGCGCCGTTTCTACGGGCATTACGAACCGCAGAAGGATTTCGCAGTTTCGCGGTGTGGTGTTGCTCATAGCTTGACCCCGTTAACAATAGTCCATGCCCTCTTCTTGACACTGATCAATCCAGACGTGCTCCACCTGGCGACAATGGCCTTGTTGACGGATTTCCAGTCCAATTCTTTACAATCAGGCAGTTTAATCAGAACCGCGTACGTCCTCGCGATATCCGCTTGTTTAAGGTTCTTGTCGGCGCATTCGCGGATGATGTACTCTTCAGGGGTAATCATTTCCAGTGCCATTGTTATCTCCCAAGCCCTGTAACCAGCATCAACGCCACAAACGTCACGGTAACATACAAGCAGGCATCCGCAACCGTGAAACGCGGCTCCTCAACAGCCACAGTCTCCCAAGGCAACCGGTAGCGGGCCGGACCGTACAGCCCAAGGTCTTTGACCTGCGCCCGCATATCCTCGGCATTCATCCCCTTTTCGAATATCTTCATCAGAACGGCCTCCAGCCCATACACACCGCAAACACCACGTACGCCGTGCTACAAGCCGTCACAACCGCGCACAGCGTTGCGTAGGGCCGCATGAAGACAAAGCAGGCAGCGGCTTCAAGGTACGTCATTGGCGCGGGGTCTTCGTCGTGCTCGTCGCGGTCATCTATTAGCTCCATTGCCGTCTCCTTTTGCGAGTGGTTTCCAAAATGCGCGCTTGGCCGAGCCGTGCAGGGCTACGCGATTCCTGCTTTGTACTGTTGACTGAACACTGACTAGCCCAAAAGGTTCGTCAGCCGTTAGTAAGTAGCCAACTCGGCCAAGTCTTGTGGTGCAGCTGGCCGCGTGTGAGGCCGCTCCACCAAGCTGTTACTTTGTCCTATCTGGTGCAACGAAGATACTACCAGCCTTTGAGTAGCAACTTGGAACCCGTTTGGCTTTTTGGTCCCATGGTGGCCGTTGGTTTATGTCCACCTCCTTGCGCATGATTAACTTGGCATCTTCCAGCATCCAGCACTCCTTGACGCCAAGCGGGTTATTGCCGTTGTAGAAGTTGTCTCGGCAACCTCGGCAGTGCTTCTTGTCCATTTCTGGCTCCTTCATGGAAAGGGTGCGCCCCGGTCCACCTCTCAGTAACTCACGGGGCGACTCCCCACCTCTCCGGCCCCTGTGTGCCTGAAGCGTAGGGGCGAGGGAAGTGGAGTTCGTGTGTTAGGTGGAAGCGGCGCGTGATGCCAGCTTTCTCGCTTCCATCCCTTCGGCAAACTCGGTCAGCTTTGCAACGACATCAGCAGGGCGCACTTCCCCGTCTTCTAGATGGTCTTTGATGTCGATGTAAACTGAGCCATAGATAAAACCACCGCACTCATCCATTAACCAATCAGCGGCATATGAGCAGGGGTAGCACATACGATGGTTGGACCAAGCGCCGTCAAACAGGGATGAGTGCTTCTCGTGCTTCTCACCGATTGCTATCACCGAGTCGCACTCTCCACAGCGGTACTCTTTCCGCGCTTTGGGCCACGACTTCTCCCAGATAACAGAGCGTCCGTCGTCGTCTAAATCAACCATGCACATGGGGCTGGCTCCGTTCCCGCTCCACCCCAAGCTCCAGTAGCAGCTTATCAGCGTAACAAACTGACCACGAGGTAAACCAGGTTTGGCTCATGTTGCTCCATTGAGGATTAGCTAGTAGGCCTTGCATAGCCGCTCCTGCGAACATAGCCCGCAACGCTTGATTCTCAATGCTACGCAGGACGCCACCTGTATCCGGGGGAGGCGCGGCCTCAGCCTCCATAGCACGTGCATGAATTCTCTTGGCAATGGCGCGTAGCTTTTCTCGGTTAACAGTTACAAGGTCGTTTGGACTTAACTGAGCCTCTTCTAGCTCGAAAGCTAACTCAAAGGCGATCTGCTCAATAGGGTCTGAGTGCACATTGTCAACAGAGCGCAATGCAGGCTCCTGAGGCTCCGGCTGCTTGTGGGCGTCCGGGTCCCGCGCATCCAGCCACTTCTGAATTTCGCAGATGATGTGACTTGCTATCTCGTGAGCGTGGTCTTTGTCGGTAAGCTCAAACTCTTCGTTTATGGTGCGGATGATAGTGTGCTTTAAGTCCTTCATCTATTCGACCTCTCAATCTGGCATCGGGGCGGGCCGGGGCATTCGTAGGGGCGGTGGTGGCGGTCATCGTAGCCTCATCGCTCCTCTAAGGTTCCCGCTTATCCCGAGGGTAATTGACAGCCCCACAACAGGCCAAAACTTCTCTTTGGCAACAAACAACAAGCCAATAATCAGTGCGCTGTCTAGCAACACAAAGGCGAGGCTTGTGTAGAACTTCTGTTTGCTGTTCATGGCGCAGTCTCGGCTTCCAGGAGTTCTTTGTAAGTCTTCATTTCAGGGTTGTTACCGTAAGGGATTTCATCGTCACCAACGTCGCCCGAGCCAGCTTCCCAGCTAGTGGTCGTGTCCTCGCAGTCGTGGTCGTGCCAGTCGGTTTCCTCGTCAGAGATTCTGATGGCCTCTCTAGAGTCCTCAGCCATAACGACAACTTGGTACGTCTTCGTTCGCTCGACAATGAAAGGCCTGATCATCTCACACTCACCTCCGGCAGCAACCTGTCCTGCTCTAACAGCGTCCACGTCGTATTGACCACCGTCAAATCCTCCGGGCGTATATCCCGTAACCTGAGCCAGTTGTCAAACTGAAACGCGCCAACCCCGTTCTTCACGCACCATGCCCGGTAGTCGCCGTACTCTTGTGCTAGTTCGATTGTGATGTTCATGCTGCTTCATCCCTCATCAAAAGCTGGTACTCGAAGTAGTCTGCTTCCATTCGGTACTGCTGCTCTGCTAGCAGTCTGTCGTCCTGTTGAGCGCAATCGTCCTCGTAGGCTATAGCGGCTTCAATAGACGCCACGAGGCTATCGTTATCGGTTGTTGGTGTGAACGGGTAGGGATCTACGTGGGGCTGCTCTTCCCACGACCAGGAAGGGGCGTCGTAGTAACTCATGCCGTAACCTCAACTTCAATTCGGCCCACTGGACGATCACCAGCGTATATGAATCCGTCGTCGCCTATCTCAACGAGCCTAGAGGCTAGATGCTTCTTGACTTCTCTGAGTAGCTGCCCGTAGCTGGAAACTGTCACTACTCTGTTCACCTTGCTTCGCCCCACATCAATCAATCTGTAAGTTATCTGCCCGCTGCTCATGCTCATATCCTCACTCTTTCCAACAGGTGCGATGCTACGGCTGGTGGCCGGCCTACAGCGGCGCGAGGTCTAAGAATTTAGCTCCGGGCGAGCCGCATTCAACGCAAGCCTGAACGCAGATCTCAGCCGCCATGGACAGGATTCGGTCTCGCTCACTGGCGTAACTGGCGTCACTGGCGTAACTGGCGGCGTCACTGGCGGCTCTGGCGGCGTAACTGGCGTCACTGGCGTAACTGGCGGCTCTGGCGTAACTGGCGGCTCTGGCGGCG
>Ga0157378_10000293_pt1 | contig 48513 bp, 39 predicted proteins | sample M65metaG_FD_115309 | JGI IMG/M metagenome (GOLD analysis project Ga0157378, IMG submission 115309) | Miscanthus rhizosphere microbial communities from Kellogg Biological Station, Michigan, USA - M6-5 metaG | ecosystem: Host-associated > Plants > Roots > Rhizosphere > Soil | place: USA: Michigan... | reverse complement strand
GTTCGTTCATTTCAACAGCAACGCCTCGGGACCGGTCACGGTCCAGGTTACGGCTACCGACGGTTCCGGCTGTACGGCGACGAGTGATCCGGTCACGATTCCGGTGCGCACCATCGCCAAACCGACGATCCAGACGTGGCCCGAGGCGCTCTGCCCCGGAGCTCATGGATTCGCGTCGATCAATCAGCAGACAGAACCCAATAGCAGGTGGGTGAGTTACCACTGGACGGTTCTCAACGGCACGATCCTGGAGTGGTCCGGCGATTCGAATTCCTTCGTTCATTTCAACAGCAACGCGGCCGGCCAGCCGGTCACGGTTCAGGTCACCGCGACCGACGGTTCCGGCTGCACGGCCACCAGCGATCCGGTCACGATTCCGGTCCGCGTTCTCACGCCGCCGCCGATCTCCGTCAACTCCCCCTCGGTCTGCGCCGGATCGTACGTGCAGGCGCAGATCGGTTCGCCCGCGTTTCCGGATGGCCCGTGGGCGAGCGTGACTTGGTCGGCGACGAACGCAGTCAGACCCGGCATCATCAACCCGAACGACACGACGTTCTTCGGCACCGCCACCGGCGGTCCGGTGACCTTGACAGTGACCGTGGTCGATAACAACGGCTGTTCGGCGACGTCGACGATCGAAATCCCGGTTGCCGCGAATCCGCCGACGGCGGTGATGACCGTTCCGGAGAAGGTCTGCGCGGGAAGCCTCTTCACGGTCACCGCACACGATCCGAACGGGATCGTCCACGACTTCCAGTTTTACGCCACGAACGCAACGAATCACGGCATCGAAGCGGGCGGCACGGCCACGTTCTCCGCCAACGGACCAGGCCCGGTGGAGATCTACGCCACGTCGATGGACTCCAGCTCGACGTGCTCCGTCTACGGCCATGCCTCGACCGTTGCTGAGAACCCCGCGGCCGCGACGATCACCGCCTCAGGCCCGACCGCGATCTGCGCCGGCGGAACGGTGACGCTCATGGCGCCGGACGGAATGCAGAGCTACAGCTGGTCCACCGGCGCGACGACACAGTCGATCACGGTCGCCAATGCCGGCTCCTACACCGTGACGGTCTCGAATGCGCCCGGCTGTTCGACGACCAGCGCGCCTACCGTTGTCACCATCGACGTTCCGGCGACCCCGGCAATCTCGCCCGGCGGCTCGACGGCGCTCTGCACCGGCGGCTCGGTCACGCTGACCGCCAGCGCCGGCTCCACATACGCCTGGTCGACAGGCGCGACGACGCAGGCCATCACCGTCAGCGCCGCCGGCAACTACAGCGTCACGGTCACCGACGCCAGCGGCTGCAGCGCCACGAGCGCCGCGACGGCGGTGACGATGAACACGCCGCCAAGCGCCTTCATCCTCGCCGAAACGAGCGCGAAGGCCGGCGGCGGCGCAACCGGATTCGGCCTCTGGTGCGAAGGCACGCCGGTCATTCTCACCGCGAAACCCGACGGCATGACCTATCTCTGGTCGACCGGCGCGACCACGCAGACGATCACGGTCAACGCGGAGGCGAACTACAGCGTCACCGTCACGAATGCGGGCGGATGCCCGGCAGTCGCGCCCTTCCACGTTGTGTATGACCCGACCCCGAAACCGGTGATCAATCCGCCGGCGTCGACCAGCTTCTGCGGAACGATCCAGCTGACGTGCAGCAACGCCGGCAGTCACCCGGTCTGGATCCGCGAAAGTGGCGGCAATGTCGGCAACGGGAGCTCGGCGACTGTCTTCCTGTCGGGCACGTACTACGTCCTCTCCGAGTTCGGTAACGGCTGTTGGCGGGAGTCGGATCGCATCGTCCTCACCCGTCTTCCCGATCCGCAGGGGAGCATCACCGCCAGCGTGCCGAAACTCTGTCCCGGTGGAAGCGTGGTCCTGACGGCGAACGTCAGCGATCAGAACGCCAGCTACCTCTGGTCGACCGGCGCGACCACGCGGACCATCAACGTCTCCTCGGCCGGCTTCTACATGGTGCACGTCACCGGCGCCAACAGTTGCGCCATCGATCTCTCCTACAACGTCAGCACCGATCCCACGCCGCGGCCGGTCGTCGACTCGCTGGAGCCGAATGCCACGGCCTGCGAGGGCGGTTCGGTCACGCTGTTCAGCAACGGCGGCTCGCTACCCTTCCTCTGGTCGAACGGAGCGACGACTCCGCAGATCGTCGTCACCACCGAGGGCGATTATTGGGTGACGAAGACAGACGAGTATGGGTGCGCCCTCGCGTCCGATCCCATTCACGTCACCATCAAACCGCTACCAGCGAAGCCGGTGATCACGCCGGGCGGCCCGACCACCTTCTGTCTTAACGGCAGCGTCACGCTCACCTCGAGCCCTGGCGTCTCATACCTCTGGTCGCTCACAAACAGCTTCGGCACCGGATTCCTCCCCGGGTCGCCGCAGTCCATCAGCGCCGACTCCACCGGCGACTACACGGTCCAGGTCCGCGGCGCGAACGGCTGTCTCTCTCCGCCATCGGATCCGATTCACGTGACAGGAAATGTACCGCCGCAGGCGTGGGTCAGTGCCGGCGGTCCGACCACGTTCTGCAGCGGGCAGTCCGTCACGCTGACGGTCATCGGCGGCACGACCGTCCTCTGGTCGACCGGCGAGACCACACGTTCGATCGTCGTCACGGCCAGCGGTAACTACAGCGTCACGACGTCCGATCCCGACGGCTGTTCGACGACTTCGCCTTCGACGAGCGTCATCGTCAATCCGCCTCCGGCGGCGGTCATCACCCCATCCGGCCCGACGTCCTTCTGTGCCGGCGGCTCGGTCACGCTGACCGCGGCCACCGCCGCGAGCTACTCGTGGTCCACCGGAGCGACGACGCGCTCGATTACCGTGAGCGGCAGCGGCAGTTACAGCGTGACGGTTACCGACGCAAACGGCTGCAGCGTCACCTCGGCGCCGACCGTCGTCACTGTCAATACAAATCCGACCGCGACGGTTACCGCGGGCGGTCCCACGACCTTCTGCGCCGGCGGCAACGTAACGCTGACGGCCTCGGGCGGCGTGTCGTATCTCTGGTCGACCGGCGCGACGACGGCATCGCTCATCGCCAGCACCAGCGGCAGCTACAGCGCGACGGTCACGGACGCCAACGGTTGCAGCGCGACGTCGTCTCCGACCGTGGTAACGGCGAACGCGAATCCGGCCGCCAGCATCACCGCCAGCGGTCCGACGACCTTCTGCGCCGGCGGCAGCGTCACGCTGACGGCGTCGAGCGGGGCCTCGTATCTCTGGTCCACCGGAGCGACGACGTCCTCGATCGTCGCGAATACCAGCTGCAGCGTCAGCGTCACGGTCACCGACGCCAACGGTTGCAGCGCGACCTCGACTCCGACCGTGGTCGCGGCGAACGCGATTCCAACGGCCGGCATTACCGCCGGCGGTCCGACGACCTTCTGTGCGGGCGGCAGCGTGACGCTGACGGCATCGGGCGGGGCCTCGTATCTCTGGTCCACCGGCGCAACGACGGCTTCGATCGTCGCCAGCACCAGCGGCAGCTACAGCGTCACGGTCACCAACGCCAACGGCTGCAGCGCAACCTCGTCGCCGGCGGCGGTCACAGCCAACGCCAACCCGGCCGCCAGCATCACGCCTAGCGGGCCGACGACCTTCTGCGCGGGCGGCAGCGTGACGCTGACGGCATCGAGCGGATCGTCCTACCTCTGGTCGACGGGAGCGACGACGGCATCGGTCGTCGCCAGCACCACCGGCAGCTACAGCGTGACGATCACCAACACCAACGGCTGCACCGCCACCTCAGCACCGACCGCGGTCACCGTCAACGCCAACCCAACCGCCAGCATCACTGCCGGCGGCCCGACCACCTTCTGCGCGGGCGGCAGCGTGATGCTGACGGCATCGAGCGGAAGCTCGTACCTCTGGTCGACGGGCGCGACGACCGCATCGATCGTGGCCAGTACGAGCGGCAGCTACAGCGTCACCGTCACCAACGCGAACGGCTGCAGCGCAACCTCTTCGCCGACGACCGTTACTGTCAACGCCAACCCAACCGCCAGCATCACGCCCGGCGGCCCGACGACGTTCTGCGCCGGCGGCAACGTGACCCTGACGGCATCGAGTGGATCGTCCTTCCTCTGGTCGACCGGCGCCACCACCGCATGGATCATCGCCAGCAGCAGCGGCAGTTACACGGTCACGGTTACCAACGCCAGCGGCTGTAGCACGACGTCCGCCCCGACTGGGGTCACCGCGAATGCGAACCCGACGGTCAACATCACCGCCGGCGGCCCGACGGCGTTCTGCGCGGGCGGCAACGTGACGCTGACGGCGTCGGCCGGAGCGTCCTATCTCTGGTCCACCGGCGCCACCACCGCATCGATCATCGCCAGCACCAGCGGCAGTTACACGGTCACGGTCACTAATGCCAACGGCTGCAGCACGACCTCCGTACCGACAGTGGTCACGGCAAACGCGAACCCGACCGCCAGCATCACCACCGGCGGACCGACAACGTTCTGCGCTGGCGGCAATGTGACCCTGACGGCATCGAGCGGATCGTCCTACCTCTGGTCGACCGGCGCCACCACCCCATTGATCATCGCCAGCAGCAGCGGCAGTTACACGGTTACGGTTACCAACGCCAATGGCTGCAGCACGACATCCGCACCGACAGTGGTCACGGCAAACGCGAACCCGATCGCCAGCATCACCGCCGGCGGCCCGACGACCTTCTGTGCGGGTGGCAGCGTGACGCTGACCGCATCGAGCGGAAACTCATACCTCTGGTCGACCGGCGCCACGACGGCATCGATCGTCGCCAGCACAAGCGGCAGCTACAGTGTGACGGTTACCAACGCCAACGGCTGCAGCACCACATCGTCTCCGACCTCGGTCACGGTCAACGCCAACCCGACCGCGAACATAACCACTAGTGGCCCGACCACCTTCTGCGCGGGTGGCAGCGTGACGCTGACCGCGTCGAGTGGCACCTCCTACCTTTGGTCGACCGGCGCAACCACCCAGTCGATCGTCGCCAACGCCAGCGGTAGCTACAACGTCACCGTCACGGCGAACGGATGCAGCACCGCCAGCTCGCCGGTCGTCGTGACCGTCAACGCCAATCCTCCGGCGCCGGCCATCACGGCTGGCGGTCCGACCACCTTCTGCACCGGTGGTTCGGTCATGCTGACGGCGCCGGTCAGCACTTCGTACAGCTGGTCGAACGGTGCCGCAACCCAATCGATCATTGCCTCGGCCTCCGGCAACTACACTGTCACGGTTGCCGACGCCAACGGCTGCAGCGCCACCTCTGCGCCGTCCGTCGTCACCGTCAACACCTTTCCCGAGCCGTCGATCGTCGTCCAGGGGCCGTTGACGTTCTGCCATTGGCTGGGACCGACGACCCTTACCGCCTCGCCGGCAACCGGTACGTGGCTCCGCGACGGTGTAGCCGTCTCAACCTCAGCCATCATCTCGGTTCTCGACTTCGGCGCCGGCTCCTTCGTCTGGCGTGCCACGAACGCCGGCTGTACGAAGGATTCCAATCCGGTGGTCGTCGTCGTCAACCCCGCGCCCAGCAACTCAGCTGGTGGTCCCGGCAGCATCTGCTGGAACGGAACGGCGACCTGGCAGAGCGATGAGACCGCGCCGGGTACGACCTATCAGTGGTCGGTGACCAACGGAACAATCGTCTCCGGCGCCGGCACGCGCGCGATTACGTTTGCACCCGCGGCGAACGCCACCTCCGTCGGCCTCGACTGGACCCTGACCTCAGCGGCGGGGTGCCCGACCGAGCCTGCAACGATGCATTTCGACATCCCCGTCGATCGCATGCCGACCTCGATCTCCGCCTCCGGGCCGACGACATTCTGCGCGGGCGGCTCCGTCGTGCTCACGGCGGCCGCCGCTGCCGGCGCAGATACGTATGTCTGGTCGAACGGTGCCTTTGGACAGTCGATCGCCGTCACCTCCAGCGGCACTTACAGCGTGCATGCGTTGAAGACGCAGAACGGCTGCAACGGCCCGGAATCCGCGCCAGTCACGGTCACGGTGAAGCCGAAGCCTACGGCCGCGGTCAGCGGTGGCGGAGCGATCTGCGCGGGCGGCTCTGCCACGATCACCGCAACACTGACCGGTACTGCTCCGTTCAATGTGACTTGGTCCGACAACGTGACGCAGCCGGTCGCGAGCGGCACGACGGCCACGCGCAGCGTCAGCCCGTCATCGACGACGACCTACACGGTGACATCGGTGAGCGATGCTTCGGGATGCTCGATCGCCGGAAGCGGCAGCGCCACTGTCACGGTCAAGACGCCCACCGCCACGGTAAGCGGCAGCAACACGGTCTGCCCCGGCGTTTCCGCCAGCATCACTGCCGCCCTGACAGGAACCGCGCCATGGACCGTGAAGTGGTCGGATAACACAACGCAATCGATCAACAGCGGTACGACGGCCACGCGCACAGTGAACCCCACCGCGACGACGACCTACACCGTCACCTCGGTCACCGACGCGTCGGGATGCCCCGCGGTCGCCGGCAGCGGCAGCGCAACGATTACCCGCGCCGTAGCGGCCTCCATCACCACACAGCCGGCCAACAAGTCGACGACCATCAACACGAACGTCACCGTGACGGTCGTCGCCGCGGGCACGTCGCCGATCTCCTATCAGTGGTTCAAATCCAACGGAACGATCGTTACCGGCGCAACATCCAGTTCCTACACCACCTCGTTCCCGGCGAAGGGGAACTACCAGTTCTACGTGGAAGTGTGGAACAGCTGCAACACCACGCACGTAAAGAGTCATAACGTGACCGTGACAGTGAATTAGCTCTTTCCGAGGTGCGGCGGCGGTTGCGTCGCCGCACCTCGTATCGTCAGTGCCGCTGCATGAGGTCGCGGACTACCAGCCGATCACGATCGGGACCGCTTTCGGCAGCATCACGCTCGCGGTCTGGCCGCCGTCGATCACGCGGGCGTACCACTGCGGCTGGCGCGCCGCGCCGGACCGTTCCTGCAGCAGCCGTCCGAGCTCGTAGACGTCGGCCTGCGACATGCGGATGCAGCCATGCGAAGCGGCCGCGCCGAGCCGGTCTTCATGGTCGGTTCCGTGAATGTAGTAGTCCGGCTCCTGAAAGAAGATCTTCACCACCTTCATCGGATTGCTGGCGCTGGCGGGACCGGCCGCCTGCTTTCCCTTCGCCCACTTGGCTTTCGGCGGATGCCAGGAGGGATTCCAGACGATATGGCGAATTCCGAAATGTCCCTGCGGCGTCTGATGTCCTTTTACGCCGACGGAGACGGGGAAGGTCTTCACATCGCGCCCGTTCACGCGCACGACCAGAATGTTTTTACCGATCGATGTGGCGAGGCTGAGAGCGCCGGCCGGGATGGCTTTCTGCATCGAGGCCACGGCCGCCTTCTCCTGATTCACGTTGGCGGGCGACAGCGGCACCGTGTCGGAAGGATCCACATTCTGATCGGGAACGCTCTCCAGTTCCCCCTCGTCGGCCGAGGTCGTAGTCTGCTCGGCGGTCGTCGTCGGAGGCTTCGTCTTCGGTTGGGGCGCTGGACTCTTTGAAGGTTGTTGGGCGAGAAGGATTACCGTTGTGAGTGCGAGAAGGAAGATGACGACGAGACGTTTCATGAACGTCAACTTTTGCGAATATCGTGCTCAGTGAATCGACGAGCTGCCGGAATCCGATACGCTCCGCCTCCATGAGCAATCTTCTCGACCTCGCCCACAAACACGCTTCCGCCTTTCTCGACCAGCTTCCCGATCGCCATGTCGGGCCGCGCGCAACGCGCGATGAGCTGATGGCGGCGCTCAAGGTTCCGCTGACGGACGATGGAGAAGATCCCGCGGCTGTCATTGAAGCGCTGGCGCGAGGAGTCGATCGCGGACTCATCGCCGAGCCGGGGCCGCGATACTTCGGGTTCGTCATCGGCGGCAGTCTGCCGGTGGCGGTGGCGGCGGACTGGCTTACCAGTGCCTGGGATCAGAACGCCGGCATCTACGTCACCTCGCCGGCGGCCTCCGTCGTCGAGGACATCGCGCGCGAGTGGCTGCTCGAGCTCTTCGATCTGCCGAGAACCGCCGGCGTCGGCTTCGTCACCGGCGGACAGATGGCCAACTTCACCGCGCTGGCGGCGGCGCGTCACGGTGTTCTGCGGCGTGCCGGTTGGAACGTCGAGGAGAACGGCCTGGCCGGTGCGCCACCGGTGCATCTCGTCGTCAGCGCGGCCTCGCACATCACCATCCATTCCTCGATGCGCATGCTCGGTTTCGGCACGCGCGCCCTGCGCAAAGTCGAGGCCGATGATCAGGGGAGGATGCGCGCCGATTCACTGCGCGATCTGCTGAAGACGCTCGATGGTCCGGTCATCGTCTGTGCGCAGGCCGGCAACGTGAACAGCGGCGCGGTCGATCCGCTGCGGGAACTGGCGGAGATCGCTCACCAGCATGATGCCTGGCTGCACATCGATGGCGCCTTCGGTCTCTGGGGCCGCGCTACGGCCTCGAAACGCGCGCTGCTCGACGGCTGCGAACTCGCCGATTCATGGGCCAACGATGCACACAAGTGGCTGAACGTTCCCTACGACAGCGGCATCGTCATCGTCCGCGACTCGGCCTCGCATCGGGCGTCGATGACCGTGACCGCCGAATATCTCGAACAAACTACCGGCGTGGAACGCGACAACTTCGAATGGGTGCCGGAGTTCTCCCGGCGCGCCCGCGGCTTTCCGATTTACGCAACCCTCCGCGCCCTCGGCCGCAACGGTGTGGCCGCGCTGATCGACGGTTGCTGCGATCGTGCGCAGCAATTCGCCGAGCTCCTCGGGCGCGACCAACGCGTGGCCATCCTCAACGACGTCGTCCTCAATCAGGTCCTGGTCCGTTTCAGCGACAGCGACGAAGTGACACGCGATGTCATCACCCGCGTCCAGCAGGAAGGCACCTGCTGGCTGGCCGGCACGACGTGGCAGGGACAGGCCGCCATGCGCATCTCGGTCTCGAACTGGTCGACCTCGGCGGAGGATGTGGAGAAGTCAGCGGCGGCGATTTTGCGATGCCTGTCGTAGAGCAGACATCCCTGTCTGCTCCCGACGGGCGTCCTCGCCCGGCGGTGGTTTCCGTGGCAAACCTGCTTGTTTCGCAAAAGCACCGCCGGGCGAGGACGCCCGTCGGGAGCAGGCGTGACGCCTGCTCTACGCTTCGTCCTTCATCACCTTCGCCACCCGCGCCAGCAGCACGCTGTTCTTCACCGGCTTGCGGATGAAATCGGCCGCACCGACTTCGAAGGCGCGCACTTCCACATCGTCGCCGGGAAGGCCGGAGATGAAAATGGCCGGGACGGCCACGCCGTTTTCGTGCATGGCCTGAAGCAGGGAGTGACCGTCGATGTAGGGAAGGTCGACGTCGATCACCAGCAGGTCGATCTTCTCTCGTCCCACCATCATCAGCGCCTCGGCACCGTCCTTGGCCAGGACCACCGAATAGCCGGCAGACTTCAGCACGGCGTTCATCAGCTCGCGGCTGAGGACGTTGTCTTCGACCACCAGCACCGTCTTGCGGCCATCGGCCCGTTTGGCCTCTTCGCCACGCTGGGCTCGGATCTGCAGAATCTCGCGCTGCAGCGCTTTCGTGTCGGTGTCGGGCTCGATGCGCAGCTCGCGCTTGAGCACCTTCGCGCAGGTTTCGTACTGCTGCAACGCCTCGACGACGTCGCCGCTCTCGAGGTAGAGCCGCATCAGCATCCGGTGCATCGGCTCCTGCAGGATGTCCAGCCGAAGCGACCGTTGCGCCGTTCCGATGGCCTCATCGAGCGCTCCACGCCGCGCCTGCAGCTCGACCAGCTGTGCATGCGCGCGGACGGCCAGCCGGTGCAGCCGGTCGCGCTCGCCGACGACGAACTGGTCGAAGCGCTCTTCGTTAATGGCAAACCCGTCCAGAAAATCGCCGCGGTAAAGATCGATAGCCTGCTTCAGCGCCTCCTCGGTGCCGTTATTGATGAGCGATTCGAACTCCGGCACGTCGCACGACACCGAGCGATCGAGCGAAAGAAGATCGCTCTCCTCGATCAGGATCTTCTGACGCGGCGCAATCTGCGACAGCTCCTTGCGGATCGTCGACAGCGTCTGCCGCAGGCTCTGCCGCGCCTGGTCGGGGCCGGTGCTCGACCACAGCAGGCCCGCCAGTTTTTCGCGCGAGACATGTTGCGAAGGCTTCATCGCCAGATAGGCCAGCAGGGCCTGCGATTTCTTCGCACCGATCGTGACGAGCGCGCCATCACTCCCGCGGATCAATAAATCACCCAGCAGCTCCAGTCGCATCGAAGTCATGTTGTGCCGGGGATTATCTCAATATGCGGCCGAATCGTGCGTCGACTTTCGGCTACGGTTCCCGTACCCTCCCGAATCGGAGAGCCGGGAATGGAAGAAACCGTATCGGTAGGCGATGAGCTGCGCGAGTTGATCCGGCAGCAGAACTGGAACCAGTTGCGCGATCGCCTGACCGATCTTCATCCCTCGGATGTAGCCGATCTGATCATCGCTCTGCCTCGCGAGGAGGAAGGCTTCGTCTTCCGCGTCCTCCCGCGCGACGAAGCCGGCGAGGTCTTCTCGTACCTGCCGCCGGATCACCAGGAAGGGCTGATCGAATCGCTCAGCAACGAGCAGGTCCGCAACGTCCTCGCGGAGATGAATCCCGACGACCGGACCCGCCTGCTCGAAGAAATGCCCGCCGAGGTCACGCGGCGCTTGCTCACCGCGTTGTCGCCCGAGGATCTGAAAAACGCACGCTGGCTGCTCGGTTATCCGGAAGACACTGCCGGCCGCTACATGACGCCGCGGTACGTCACCATCCAGCCGGAGATGAGCGCCGCCGAGGCGCTCGACTACATTCGGAAGACGGGGCCGGGGAAGGAAACCGTCAACGTCGTCTACATCGTCGACCAGCGCGGCCGGCTGGTCGAAGACATCCGCCTCAGTTCACTCGTTCTGTCCGAACCGTCGGCCAAAGTGACCGACATCGACGATCCGCCGCTGGTGAAGTTGTATGCCACCGACGATCGCGAGGAAGTGCTCAAGGCCTTCGAAAAGTACGACCGGCTGGCGCTGCCGGTCACTGACGCAGACGGCCACATGCTGGGCATCATCACCGTCGACGACATTCTCGACGTCGCCGAGCAGGAAGCGACCGAAGACATCCAGAAACTCGGCGGTATGGAAGCGCTCGATGCGCCGTACCTGCAGGTGAACGTCCTGGCGATGATCAAGAAACGCGCGGGCTGGCTTTCTGCGCTATTTCTCGGCGAGATGCTGACGGCGACGGCGATGAGTTTTTTCGAAAAGGAGATCGCCCGCGCCGTAGTCCTGGCGTTGTTCGTGCCGCTGATCATCTCCAGCGGCGGCAACTCCGGTTCGCAGGCGACGTCGCTGATCATCCGTTCGCTGGCGTTGCGCGAGCTGCGCCTCCGCGACTGGTTTCGCGTCTTCCGCCGCGAGATTCTTTCGGGCCTTGCCCTCGGATCGCTCCTCGGATTCATCGGCTTCATCCGCATCGTGCTGTGGGAGAAGCTCGGCATCACCGAATACGGCTCGCACTACATGCTTGTGGCCTTCACCGTCTGGGCGTCGCTGGTCGGCGTGGTGATGTTCGGAACGCTGGCTGGCTCGATGCTGCCGTTCGTCCTGCGCAGGCTTGGCTTCGACCCCGCCACCGCCTCCGCGCCCTTCGTGGCCACCTTGGTCGACGTGACCGGGCTATGCATCTACTTCACGGTGGCGTTGCTGATTCTGAAGGGGACGTTGTTGTAGGAGCGTAGACAAGCGTAGCGCCGTCGGCTCGACGGCTGTACCGCCGCCGGCTCGGCGGCAATAAACACCAACTGCCAGCGAGCCGCTGGCGGTACAGCCGTCGAGCCGACGGCGCTACGCTCTACGCTTCCTTCTTCGGCGGCTGCCACAACTCGAAGCGATTTCCCTCGGGGTCCGTTGCCCAGCCGAAGCGTCCGAATTCGCTGTCGTCGACTTTCTCGTCGACCGTTGCGCCGGCTTGTCGGAGTTGCTCGAGCATGGCATCGAGATCGTCGACGCGGTAATTGATCATGAACGGCGCGTTGGTTGGATCGAAGTACTTCGTGGTCGACGGGAAGGGCGACCAGAGGGTCATGCCGACGGTCTCGGGATCGTCGCGATCGCGCCATTCGAACGAGGCGCCGCCGTACGATTCGTCGATGGGGATGCCGAGGTTGTCGCGATACCAGCTGCCGAGAGACTTGGCGTCCGACACTTTGAAGAAGATCCCACCGATGCCCGTGACTTTTTCCATGACTGCTCCTATTTCAACGTGAAGACGGTGGCGCTGCCGCGTGAGGTGACGTTGGAAGTATAGCGATCGAGAGTCTGCGCCAGGATGCGCTGCGCTTCCGGCGTGAGCGTGGCGTCGCGTTCGGCCAGCTTCTGTGCGACGGCTGTCGTTGCCGGGACCGGGGCGACGACGGCGACGTGCGTGATCCCATCGCTCTTCAACCTCGCGTACAGCGCCTCGGCAGTCGGCAATCCGAGGTAGCGCGAAATGCGTGGCCCATCGAAGTTGCCGCCTCCTCGGACGCGATGCGCGAACCAGTAAGTTTCGTTGAGGCCGACGACGAGCGCGCGGGCATCGGCCGGGAGGAGGGCATCGATCGTCTGCGCCGTCGTGTAGGACGGGCGCTGCTTCGTCAGAAACTCCTGGTCCGAAGAGCCTCCGGAAAGCAGCGAGAATGCGCCGCTGCGATCGACGAAGTAGCCGATCAGAAAGAGTTGTACGACGATCGAGAGCGTGAGCAGCACGCGCATCAGTCGTGTTGGCCGGAGCGATCGCGCGGCCGGGATTGCCAGAAACGGAAGAAGAATGCGCGACGACGGCGCGAGCAGAAACAGCAGTACCGCCACGATGACCAGGATCCACGCCAGCGCGCCGCCGGAAAGTGTGCAGGCGGCGATGAGCGATGCGCCGAGACTCTCGTCGATGAAATGCCCGTCGAAGACGTAGTCGGAGAGAAATGCAGCGCGGTACGCCGCCACATGCGGCGCCGCCGCCGAGAGAAACGGTGCAATCGGATTCGCGGTGAGGATGAGATTGCGGATGAAGAAGATCGAGCCGACAGCGATCCCCGGCAGGATGCGAATCCAACGTAGGCCGGACTCTCCAGTCCGACCTTTGAACATCGCCACGGCCACTGCAATGATCGCAAACGGCACGAACGTGTACTTCGTCAGCAATCCCGCGGCGATGGCAATCGCGATCGTCGCGTTGTCTGCGTCATCGAGTGCAAGAACGAGAAGCGCGCAGATGCCGATGAGCGGCCAGTCGACCAGTGACCAGCCGGCGATGAGCGCGAGGGCGGGCGTGGTTACGATCGCAGCGACCGCCAGGGTGTTCCCGCGCGCGAGGCGAAGGAGAACCGCTGTCGCCGCGAGTGCCGCGCCGAGGTGGAGGAAATGTGAGGCGATGCCGCCGCCGATCTGGCCGAGGATCGTCAGCAGCGGCAGGTCGGCCGACTCGATGCCGAGCGGAAAGTACGAATGCGAGATCAGCGGCAGGTCGATGGCCCGATGCTCCATCACCCAGGTCCACGGCACGGCCAGGTGATACGCCAGTTCGTCGAGCGATGATGGCGGCGCTTGCGCAGCGATCAGTGCGCAGAGGAAAACGAACGCGAAGGCGATGAGCGCCAGCGCCGAGGGCACCTGCGGAATGACCACCGGCCGCGTTTCGAATCGCCGCACGACCACGTAGATGCCTCCGACGCCGCTGACGACGAGGACAATTCCCATCGACCACGAGGAAACATTCAACGTCCCGGCGAGGAAGCAGAGCGCGCCGAAGAGGGGATAGCCGAGGAGGAAGTCGCGTGGCAGGTCGGCCTCCTCGGCGCGCCAGGCGCGGGCGAAGAGACCGCGAACGGCGAAGCCGCAGCCGATGATGGCGAAGGCTTCGAACAACGTCAGCAGAACCGGGAGGCCGGCGCGACGCACGAACAGCTCGACCAGTACGAAACGGTCGAGCAACACCAGCAGCAGGTAAAGCGCGACGATGATGGCGACGATGCGCTGCGTCTTCGACATCGGCGCGTCTCAGATCCGAGGCAACGCCGCCCGCATCGCCAGGATGTCGCTGATGATCTCGCGCGCAGCCTCGGGGCGAATCTGCGTCGAACGATCGCTCAATGCCGCCGGAGGATTGTCGTGAACCTCCATGAAGAAACCGTCCGCGCCGGCCGCCGCCGCGGCGCGCGCAAGCGGACGCGCGAACTGCGGCGTGCCGCCGGTCTGCTTCCCTTCGCCGCCCGGCTTCTGCATCGAGTGGGTGATGTCGTAAACCACCGGCGCGCCGAACCCGCGCAGAATCGGAAAGGCGCGCATGTCGACGACGAGATTCTGATAGCCGAACGATGAGCCGCGCTCGGTGATGAATACCCGATCATTCCCAACTTCGTGTCCCTTATCGAGAATGTTCTTCGCCTCCTCGGGCGAAAGAAACTGTCCCTTCTTCACGCCGACTGCTTTCCCGGTTCGCGCCGCCGCGGCAACGAGGTCCGTCTGCCGGCAGAGAAACGCCGGAATCTGCAGGATGTCGAGCACCTCGGCGGCGCGCTCGGCCTGCTGCCATTCATGAATGTCGGAAAGGAGCGGAAGCCCGGTCTCCGCTTTGACCGCCCGCAGAATCTCCAGTCCTTCCTCGATCCCCGGACCGCGGAACGAGTCGATGGAGGTCCGGTTCGCCTTGTCGAACGACGACTTGAACACGAGGTTGATCTTCATCTCATCGCGCAACGCCAGCAGCGTCCGCGCCATGCGCAACGCGTGCTCGCGCGACTCGATCACGCACGGCCCGGCGATGAAGAGGGGAGGCTGATCGCCACCGAAAGAGATGTCGTCAGTGATGGCGATCGGACGTGTGGTCATGCGCCGGGCATTGTACTCACGCGGTGTAGAATTGCCGCCGTGATCGATGAATTGCGCAGCCGTCTCGATCGAATCAAGAGCGAGTATCAGGATCTCGACGCGGCTACTAACTGGTTTAACGAAGAGATGGAAAAGCCGAACCTCGATCGAGCTGCCCTTCGAGCCATTTGGGTGAGACTGAAAACCAGGACAGCCGAACTGACGGAAGAGATCGCAGACTTCGAAAAGGCTCTGAACTAGCCCTCGTTCACCGTCACACCCGCCGCGCCTCAATCACGCTGAACATCCCGCCAGTCGGAATCACGCGCGACACCTCGTATCCGCAGCGCTGCAGCAGCGACGTGTACTCACCCGCCGTCCGCTCGCGGCCGCCGAGCATCACCAGCATGTTCATGTCCATCAGGGTCACCGGCGACGGTTGCAGCGTGTCGGGGAGGAGCATCTCCACGAGAACAAGACGGCTGCCTTCCGGCGCGGAGCGATGCACGCACTTCACGATCTCCTCGCACTTGTCATCCGGCCAGTCGTGAAGAATCGACTTGAGCAGATAGAGATCGCCGCCCGGAACCTCGGCGAAGAAATCGCCGCTGACAAGGTCGATGCGCTCGGCCATCCCGCTCTCGGCCACCGCGCGGCGCGCTCCTTCGATGACGTCCGCACGATCGAAGATCACGCCGCGCGCGTTCGGAGCGCGACCGAGAATGCCGCGCAGGAGCACGCCTTCGCTGCCACCGACGTCGACGACGCGGTGCACATCGCCGGGATCGTAGACGCGCGCCACGTCCGCGGAGACCATCGCCGAGAGGTTGCTCATACCGCGCGCAAAGCAGCGGCCTTCCTCATCGTTCTTGGCGTAGTAATCCCACGGCTCGAGTCCGAGCGTCTCCTTCGTCATCGATCCGCCGCGCTTCACGGCCTCGGCGAGATGACCCCACGGCAGCCAGTGTCCGGGTGCCGTTTCGGCGATGACGAAATCGCGCAGTGAGCCCTGGACGCCGGTGCGCAGCGTGGTGCCGAGCGGTGTCAGCGCGAATTCACCAGCCGCGGTCTCGATCAGCAATCCGATCGTTGCCGCCGCGCGCAGCAGGCGATGCAGCGCCTTCGCGTCGGCGGTGCACTCCTCGGCAAGATGATCGACCGAGCGCGTTCCTGCGGCGATCAGATCGGCCACACCGAGTTGCGCCACCGCGCTGAGGACCTGCGAGACCCACATGCCGGTGAGCATCTGGAGAACGACCGCCTGAGGCGGAGGGGCATCGGACGAATGCTGTGAATCAGCGGACATGAAAATCTCCTGCTCGTTTGGAATCAATTACGCCGCAAACGTTTGGCCGGATTTCTTATCGCGCGAGGGCGTCGCTGAGGATCCGGAAGAAGGCCTCGGCCGGGCTGTCGCCGACGCGGTAGTCCTCGCGCGGCATCACGTAGTTGAAGATCGGCCGGCCGTTCTTCTTGATCGTTGCCGTCGCCGAGCGGCTCTTCCGGCCGAAGCCATGCGAGTTCACCGAGCCGGTGAAACGGATCTCCACCGGCGCCGCGTCGCCGATGCTGATGCCGCGGCCGCGCAGCGCGTTGGACAGCTGTTGGATCATCTCCGCGTCACCGCCGGTCAGGTAGACCCGCGTGGTGCCGCCGATCTGCTGGTGCAACGTTGCGAGCGCGGCATCGTTGGCGCCCCCATCGCCGTGCTCGCGGTACGTCGGCAAGCTCGATGACGGAACGGGCACAGGTTCCGGCTCCGGCTCGGGTGCCGCTGTTTCTTCGACCGGCGCCGGCTCGGGGACCGCCACTGGCTTCGGTTTCGGCGGAGCATGCGTAGTCGTCGGAACGACCGGTGCGGACGACGTCGTCTGCGTCGGAGCGATCGTTGTTGTCTGGGCCGCCGTCGATTCGACGACGACCGGCGGCGTGACGTCGACCGTCGTCTGCGATGGTGTCGCCGAGGCCGTGGAGGTCGTCGTGGTGGTGGTCGTGGTCGTTGTTGCGGTGCTGGCGGTCAGCGGCCAGTGCACGTACTTCTTCATCACGATCACGCCCACTGCCGCCATCGCGCCGAGGAGAACGACAACGATGACGATGACCGCGATGATCGCGCCGGTACGGCTCGGGGGCACCGCCGCTACGGGCGGTGTGGCCGGCGGCATCGGCATCGGATCGACGACGGTTGGCGGCGCTTGTAGCGGAGGGGGCGGAGGTGGCGGCGTTGCTGGCCGCGTGACCGACTGCGCGACCGTCGGCGGTGCTACGACAGGAGCGGGAGCGATCGTGGCGGGAGCCGTCGGCGCCGGAATCGTGCCGGTCCGCTCCGTGCGCATGGTGGCTTCGGCATCAAACGGCATCGATTCATCCCGCAGTGTCGGTTCGATCGCCGCCAGTGCGTCGGAAAACTCGCGCGCGGTGGCGAAACGCTTGTTGCGATCGCGCTCGAGTGCGCGCGCCAGAACTGTCTGCAGCGCCGGATTGCCGGTGATGCGATCGAGATCGGACGAGCTCAGATAGTCGTCCTTCGAATGGTGAAGGATGTACTCGTGCGGTGAGGTGGCCTCGAACGGCGGCCGGCCGGTGAGCATCTCGAACAACACCACCGCCAGCGAGTAGAGATCGGCGCGGCCGTCGATCCGCTCGCCGGCGGGTAGAAACCCGAGGTGATCGGGCGAGGCGTAGCGGAACTTGCCGACGAACATCCCCGTCTGCGTCATCGCCACATCGGCCTCGGCCGCTTTGGCCACGCCGAGGTCGATGATCTTCACGAACTCGGAGCCGTCGGCGTGATGCGTGATCATCAGATTCTCGGGACTGATGTCGCGATGAACGATGCCGGCGCGGTGGATAGCCTCGAGTCCTGCCAGCGCCTGAATCGCGATCTGCACCGCGTGCCGCGGCGCCAGCGTGCCGCGCTTGCGCAGGATCTGCGCGAGATTTTCGCCGTCGATGAACTCCCAGACCATGTAGTGCGAGCCGTCCGGAAGCGCCGAGAAATCGTGCAGCGTGGCCACGTTCGGATGCTGGACCTTCGTAGCCATGCGCGCTTCGCGAAGAAAGCGCTCATGAATGTCGCTGCTCGCCGAGATCTGCGCCCGGATGATCTTCACCACGCGCGTCGAGCCGAGGAACGTGTGCTCGACCTTGAAGACCTCGCCCATGCCGCCGATGCCGAGGCGCTCGACGATCTTGTACTTGCCATCGATCGGCTTGTCGGCGTACTCGCGGAGAAAGTCCGTGACCGGCTCGCCGCAATGCGGGCAAGCCTTGAATTCGCGGTCGATCGGAACCCCGCAACGGATACAAGTGATCGTGGCCATCGGGCCCGAATGATAGCTCAGCGCGCCGGGTCGCCTGATCGCGCCTTCTGCTCGGCGAGAAAGGTGCGGATCAGCGCGCGATCCTTCTCATCCTTGATGCGCGTGAAGAGCTTCTCGCCGAGGACGATGATCGTGGCCGGCTTATCGAACGGGCGCTTCGCGTGCATCGTCCCGCCCGGGAAATGACACGGCTGGCACTTGCCTTCGAAGATCGGCTGGATCTGCGTCTCGAAGTCGACCGGCCTGGTGGATGTGGCAGAGGTTGCGGCGAGGAGGAGCGCTAAGACCAGGACGAGGCGACGCATGCGAACAAATTAGGTCGCGCGCGGCGGCCCGGCCAGTTTGTGCAGCGCGTCGCCGGTGAGCCGGAAGGTGTGCCACTCGTCCATCACCTGCGCGCCGAGCGCTTTGTAGAAGTTGATCGACGGCTCGTTCCAGTCGAGCACCGCCCATTCCACGCGGCCGCAATTTCGCTCGCGAGCAAGCTGCGCAAGCCTGGCCAAAAGCGCTTTGCCGTAGCCGCGACCGCGATACTCCGGCTTGACGAAGAGATCCTCGAGGTAGATGCCGGGCTGCGCGAGGAAGGTGGAGTAGTTGTGAAAGAAGAGCGCGAAGCCGGCCGCCGTTCCGTCTTCCTCCGCGATCAGAACCTCGGCGAAACGGTGCTCGCCGAAGAGCGTCGCGCGCAGAAAGTCTTCCGTGGCCATGACCACGTCCAGCAGTCTCTCGTACTCCGCCAGATCGCGGATGAACTGCAGGATCAGCGGGACATCGGACTCGGTCGCTTCGCGAATGGTGAAGGCCATGGTGCGTGCGATGATAGCCGTCTCATGCGCAAGTTGATGCTGCTCGGACTGGCGATCACGTTCTTTGCGGCCGCAACACCTGCTCCGCCTCCCGACATGCGGCCTCCGGTTCCCGCCAAACGCCACCTCGAAGTCAACGTCACTCCCGAGATGATCCGACACAGCCGGATCAACGATGCGCTCTACTTCACCGACGTCGTCTACGGCGTCGCTATCCTGCTGATCGTCCTCGCTGCGGGCTGGTCGGCGCGGATGCGCGACTTCGCGCAGCGCTACGTGCGCTGGCCGTTCGTCGCGGCGATGCTCTACTTCGTCCTGCTGTCGCTGGTGACGACGGTGATGACGTTCCCGCTCGACTTCTATGGCGGCTTCATGGTTCCGCACCAGTTCGATCTCACGAACCAGAGCTTCGCCGCATGGCTCGGCGATTTTGGAAAAGCGTTCGGAGTGAATCTCATCATCGGCGCCCCGATCGCGGCGCTGGCGTTGCTCGGCATCCGCAAGATCCGCCGCTGGTGGCTGGTCCTCTGGCTCGGATCGATCCCGCTGATTCTCCTCGGCGTTCTGGCCACGCCGCTGATCATCGATCCGCTGTTCAACGATTTCCGCCCGCTGCGCGACGCATCGCTACGCCAGGCGCTGCTCGACGAAGCGTCGCAAGCAGGCATCGAGCACGGCCGCGTCTACGAGGTCGACAAGTCGAAGCAGACGAAGGAGATGAACGCCTACGTCAGCGGCATCGGCCCGTCGGCGCGCATCGTCATGTGGGACACACTCCTGGCGAAGCTCGATCGCGACGAGATCCTGGCGGTGATGGGCCACGAGATGGGTCACTACGTACTCAAGCATCTCTGGCAGGGCATGGCCTTCGGCATCGCCATCTCCTTCCTCGGCTTCTGGATCGCGCAACGCCTTTTCGAATGGGGCATCGCGCGCTGGGGGGTTCGCTGGCGAGCAGAAGATCGTGGCGATCCCGCGGCGTTGCCGTGGCTGCTCGTCGTCAGCAGTCTCCTAGCGTTTTTGCTGTCGCCCGTTTACTCGAGCTACTCGCGTCACATCGAGCACCAGGCGGACATCTTCGGCTTGGAACTGACGCACAAGAACGAAGCGATGGCCAGCTCGTTCGTCAAATTCGCCGAGGATTCGAAAGCCGATCCACGCCCACCGCGCTTCATCGAATGGTGGCGCTACTCCCACCCATCCCTCGGCCGCCGCATCGATTTCGTGCTCGCCTACAAGCCGTGGGAGAAAGGAGAGCCGAATCAACTCTGGCATCGCTGAATCGATCTGCCCCGGCTGCAGCCTGTCGATGCCGCGCAACAGCCGCGTGCCCAACACCGGCTACTACAACGCCTCGGACGAATGCTGGAGCCTCTTCACCGAGGTCATCGGCGCCGAATTCAGTAACGCCGTGCTGTTCGGACAGGTGCACCAACTGACCGTCGACGCCTATGCCGCCCAACACGCCGGCGGCCCTCATCCCGACAAATCAGTCGCCGTCCATCTCTCAGGCCTATATCTCGCCCTCGACCGCGGCATCCCACCAACCTCCATCGCCCCGCTCCTGCAACAACTAGCCACCCGCGTCAACGACTGGCCCCACTTCGAACCACCAACCGTCACCTGGCCCCACACGATCTTCGACGTCGCCATGGCCGACGACCACATCACCGCGGTCCGCGACTGGAGCGCGGGCGTGTGGTCGGGGTGGAGGGAGCATCGCGAGGCGGTGGTCTCTCTTGTAGGCCGCCACCATGCCTTGTGAAAACCGGCCAGGTTGCTTTTACTGTGTCCGCTGCGGAAGAACCTGAAATCCTTCGCGTCGGGCCGCATCACGCAGACGATCATCGAGTGAGACGATGGTGATCGATCCACGATCGCCGTCGGCGAGAACCGAGGCAGCGGCGAGTTGCAACGCGTCGGCGGCCCGCAGCGGGTGAACTCTCAAAAGACGTCTCGCGGTATTGCGTACTCCGGTTCCAGCCGCAATCTCATTCCAGTCTTCACGAAGCAACGCAAGACGGTCGAGCGCTATCTCGATGGAGGCAGACGGGATTGTGTTTTCCCGCTCGCGTCGAGCGAGCGCCGAAACGCATTCGACCTCGGTCGCCCACCAGACGTGCATGTGGCGATCTTCGGCCAGGATGTCGTTGACGGTGCGCGTCGTCGGCTCCATCACCAGAAGGGGAATGATCGCTGAGCTGTCCCAGAACTTCATCGCCCGTTTTCTCGCTCATCGAGCAACGAGGCGAGGACGCTGACGTTCTTCGGGAGACGGGGAGGAGGTGTTTCGATGATCTCCTTGCGGACTCTTCCGCGGCCACGATGGAGGATGCCCCTTTGTTCGAGATCGGCTCGTCGTTGGTCGTCGCCCTTTTCTTCGGCAGTCACAGGGTCGAGCCGCGCGATTGGCTTCCCTCGATCGACGATGAGATAGGTCTCTCCTTCCCGGACCTGGCGGAGGATCGCACTGAGATTGTTCTTTGTCTCGGACACACTGGCCGTTTTCATATGGCTATTATAGCCAGATCGGGCCCGAGCCGGTGGCCGGGCTCGGTCAGGAAGAGCCTGTTCGTGCGCGAATGAGATCGCAACCCGCTGGGTATAATCCCCTCCTTTCGAGCGGGAGGACGCATGGAAGAGCAAACGGGCGGCGCGGCTGAGGCGAGTAGTGCAATCGCCGAGGCCGAGGGGCACAACGAGCCGAAGATCGGGACCAGGGACAAGCTCGAGGAGCTTTGCGTCAACACCATCCGCTTCCTCGCCATCGACGGCGTCGAGAAGGCGAAATCGGGGCATCCGGGCGCGCCGATGGGCATGGCCGACATGGCCTTCGTCCTCTGGACTGACTTCATGCGCCACGATCCGAAGGCGCCGTCGTGGCAGGATCGGGATCGTTTCGTCCTCTCCGCCGGTCACGCGTCGATGCTCCTGTATTCGCTGCTGCATCTCACCGGCTATCCGGAGATGACCATCGAGCAGTTGCAGAGTTTTCGGCAGTGGGGCTCGAAGACGGCCGGCCATCCTGAATACGGCGACGCGCCCGGCATCGAGGTCACCACCGGGCCGCTCGGGCAGGGATTCGCAAACGGCGTCGGTATGGGCATCGCCTCGAAGATGATGGCGGCGCGGTTCAATACAGACGACGTATTCAAGCCTGTCCGGAACTGGATCTACGTCATCTGCTCCGACGGTGATCTCGAGGAAGGGATCAGTTCCGAGGCCGCGTCGCTGGCCGGGCACCTCGGACTGGGAAATCTCATCTACCTCTACGACGATAACGACGTCACGCTCGACGGCGACAAACGCCTGTCGATGTCGGAGGACGTGAAGAAGCGATTCGAAGCGGCGCATTGGCACGTGCAGAAGATCGACGGCCACGACCGCGATGCCGTGCGCAAGGCCATTCGCAAAGCGCAGAAGGTCACCGACAAGCCGTCGATGATCATGGCCAAGACCGTCATCGGGCAGGGGAGTCCGAAGTTTCACGGCACGTCGCGTGCGCACGGCGAGCCGCTCGGCGCCGAGGAGGCCGCGGCGACGAAGGTTGCCCTCGGCTGGCCGGCCGAGCCGACGTTCTATGTGTCCGACGAAGTGCGCGCCGAGTTCGCGCGCAAGGTCAAGAAGCTGGCGCGGGCGCGGAAGCAGTGGGAGAAGGGGATGGGCGAGTGGCGCGCGCGCAATCCGCAGTTGTCTGCGGAGTGGGACGCGTACTGGTCGCATTCGCTGCCGGATGGGTACGAATTGCAGCTCGCCGAGGCAGGCAAGACCGAGAAGGCGATCGCCACGCGCGAGTTGTCGAATCAGGTCATCCAGAAGATCGGCGACATCGCGCCGTTCGTCGTCGGCGGGGCGGCCGATCTGGCGTCATCGACCAAGACCAACTTCAAAAACGGCGGCTCGATCGAGCGGCCGAAGAATGACGTCAACGACCCGCCGCCCTTCGAGCTCTTCAAAGGCAAGAACCTGCACTTTGGGATTCGCGAGCACGCCATGGGCGCCGCGATCAACGGGATGACGCTGTACGGCCCACTGCGCGTTCACGGCTCGACGTTCCTGATTTTCTCGGACTACATGCGGCCTGCGATTCGCCTGGCGGCGCTGATGAAGATCCCGTCGATCTTCGTCTACACCCACGACTCCGTCTTCCTCGGCGAAGACGGTCCGACGCATCAATCAGTCGAGCAGCTTTTCTCGCTGCGCCTGATCCCGAACATGACTCTTTTCCGTCCCGCCGACGGCGTCGAGACCGGGATGGCCTGGGCGTGGGCGATCGGCAGCAAGCATGAGGGTCCGACGCTGATCGTGCTGACGCGGCAGAAGGTCGACATCATCCCCCACGGCGCCTCCTTCGATCCGCATGACGTCTGGCGCGGCGCGTACGTGCTCGACGGCTATGCCGACGGCGATTTCACTTTCATCGCCACCGGCTCCGAGGTCGCGCTGGCGGTGCGGACTGCTGAGCTGCTGCGGCAGGAAGGCATCCGGGGCCGTGTCGTCTCCGCACCATCGCTCGATCTCTTTGACCGTCAACCTGTTGACTACCAGAACGAGGTTCTCGGCGACCGCAGCCGCATCGTGGCCATCGAAGCCGGCCGCTCGGCCGGCTGGTACAAGTACGTCAACCACGACGCCCTCGTCATCGGCATCGACCGCTTCGGCGCCTCGGCACCGTTGGCGGATATCGAGAAACATTTCGGTTTCACGCCGGAGGCGGTGGCGGAGAAGGTTCGGGGGTGGCGTAAGCCTGTTTGATCACGCGAAGGCGCGAAGACACGAAGGAGGGTTTGTGCTCGATTTCCTCCGCGTCTCCGCGCCTCCGCGTGAGTCCGATCGGTACAATCACCCGATGCGCATCCGACTTGCCGTTGCCCTTCTGTTCCTCGCCACCTCCGCCTTCGCCAACTTCCGCGAATTCACCGATGTGCCGAAGAATCCGGCGTTGGAGTTGGCGGCGAAGCATGCGGCGGAGCAGACGCTGAAGGATTTTCCGAAGCTGACGGCGGATAACCTGGCCATCAGCATCGTCGATGTGACGAAGGAGACCACGATCGATCGCGGCGACTGGCATGGTGATGCGCCGTTCTATCCGGCCTCGGTGGTCAAGCTCTACATCATGGCCGAGGTGTTTCATCAGAAGTTGCAAGCGGATCCGGAGACAGCGCGGGCGCTCGGCGAGATGATCCGGCTCTCCGACAACGATGCCACCGCGTATCTGCTCGATCTCGTTGCCGATACCTGTCCCGGCCCGAATCTGGAAGGTCGCGCGCTGGCGAAGTTCATCGACAAGCGGCGGGTGGTGAACCGCTGGTTTGCCACGATGGGATACGACATCAGCGCCATGGCCAAGCCGTGGAGCTTCGGGCCGTTCGGCCGCGAGAAGCAGCTCATGGGCGGCGATGCCCGGCCCAATCGCAATCGCTCCAGTGCCAATTCGTTTGCCTCGTTTCTGCTCTGGGTCGCACGCAAGCGCGCCATCTCGGCGGCGGACAGCGACGCCATGCTGGCGCTGCTGGAACGGCCGCTGAATCCGATGCGCGCGGATGAGAATCAGGCAAAGGAGTTCATCGGCGAAGCGCTGCCGGCAGGATCGAAATTGTGGTCGAAGGCAGGATGGACTTCCGAAGTCCGGCACGATGCCGCGTACATCGAACTGCCCAGCGGGAAAAAGCTAATTCTGGTCATCATGACGCGCGGGACGGCGGACGACGTGAAGCTGATTCCGGCGATTGCGAAGAATGTCCTCGGCGAGTTGCAGGCGCCTCCTCCGATCCCGCCGCCGCCGTCGCAATAGTGCTACGCTGACGGCTCACGAAAATGGCTTGGTGGGTCTGGGTTCTCGCGGCGTTTCTGCTACTCCTCATCGAGTTTCACGCCACGACCGCGCACATTGGATTCTTCGCGATCGGCGCGTTTCTGGTGGCCGTCATCGTCGGCGTCGGAATCCCCATGCCGCTTTGGGGACAGCTCCTGACGTTCGCCATTTCGTCCGTGGTCCTGCTCATCTTCGTGCGGCCGATCGTCGTGCGAAAGCTCGGGTTCAATGTCACGAAAGTCGTCGACACACTGATCGGCGAGCAGGCGGTCGCGCTCGTCGACCTGCCCGTCTCAGCCGAGGGAAAAGCGGAGATGCGGGGAAGCACGTGGACGGCGCGCAATGTTGGAGAAACGCCGCTCATCAAAGGTCAGCGTTGCGTGGTCGAGCAGGTCGTCGGGCTGACGATCTATGTTCGGGCGTCGTGAACAACATCAACGGAGGATCCGCATGTCCAGTCTTCTCGTAGCCGTCATCGTCGTCATTTTCGCCATGATCATGATCGGGCGGATTGCGCGGGTCGTGCCGCAGCAGAATGCCTGGGTGGTCGAGCGGCTCGGCAAGTATTCAGCCACGCTCAACGCCGGCTTCCACATCCTGGTGCCGTTCCTCGACACCGTTCGCTACAAACACTCGCTGAAAGAAGTGGCGATGGATGTGCCGGAGCAGGTCTGCATCACGCGCGACAACGTGCAGGTGGCCGTCGACGGCGTGCTGTACTTCAAAGTCCTCGATCCGGCGCGTGCGTCGTACGGCATCTCCGACTACACCTACGCCATCTCGCAGCTGGCGCAGACGAATCTTCGCAGCGAGATCGGCAAGATCGAGCTCGATCGCACCTTCGAGGAGCGGACGAACATCAATCTCATGGTCGTCAGCGAAGTGGACAAGGCCTCGGAAGCGTGGGGCGTGAAGGTTCTTCGCTACGAGATCAAGAACATCAACCCGCCGAAGGATGTGCTGGCGGCGATGGAGAAGCAGATGCGCGCCGAGCGCGAGAAACGCGCCACGATCCTGCAGTCGGAAGGGCAGCGCGACGCGGCCATCAACGCGGCCGACGGCGAGAAGCAGCAGGTCATCAAGGCCTCGGAGGCGAAAAAGCAGCAGGCCATCAACGAGGCCGAGGGACAAGCGGCGGCGATACAGTCCGTGGCGATCGCAACGGCCAACGGCATCAAGCAGATCGCCGACGCCATCAAGACGGCGGGCGGCTACGAGGCCATGCAGCTGCGGCTCGCCGAGGAGTACATCAAACAATTCGGGCAGCTGGCCAAGAGCGGCAATTCGATGATCATCCCGGCGAACCTGAGCGATGTCAGCTCGATCATCGCCATGGCCACGAATGTCTTCCGGCAGTCGGCGCACGACGCCAAGATTCCGGTGAGGGTTACGCCGCAGGCGTAGCGCGTTCGTAGCGCCGTCGGCCCGACGGCTGGACCGCCAACGGCTCGCTGGCAGTCTAGATTTGCCGCCGAGCCGGCGGCGATCCAGCCGGCGCGCCGCTGGCGTTACGCCTCCACCACGCGTAGGCCGGCAATCCCGCGCCCAGGATCGCGAAGCCGATCAGGCTGTTGACCGGCGACTTCACGATCGTGGCGATGACGACGATCCAACACGAGGCGGTGAAGATTGCCGTCGTCACCGGATGGCCCGGCGTGCGGAATCCTGCGGGTGGCTGGCGCCGGCGGAAGATGAAGAGCGCAAGGCCCGTCAGTCCGAAGAAGACGAAGTCGGTCGAGACGACGTAGCTGAGGATCTGCTCGTAGGTCCCGGAAAGCGTGATGACGATGGCCACGAGTCCCTGCAGCGCGATGGCCACCATCGGCACCTGCGTCGTGGCGCTGATGCGGCCGACGCTGCGGAAGAAGAGGCCGTCGGCGGCCATGGCGTAGTAAACCCGCGGCGCGGTGAGCATGCTCTGACTGAGAAATCCGAGCGTGGAGATGGCGATGCCGGCGGCGATCAGGCGCGCGCCGCGCTCGCCGAGCGCGAGGCGCATCACCGCGGAGGCGGGCGTCGGAGTGTTGGCCAGACCGTCCGCGCCGAGCGCACGCACGCAAATGAAGGTCACACCGACGTAGAGGGCGATGACGCCGGCGATACCGACCAGCAGGCCGATGGGAAGATCGCGCCGCGGGCGCGCCAGCTCGCCCGAGACGAAGCTCGCCGTCTGCCATCCTCCGTAGGCGAACATCACCGGGGTCATGGCCGCGCCGAAACGGAGGAAGAGGTCGGACGACAGCGGCGCGTCGAGCATCGCCCGAGCAGCATGGTGCGGCGCGGAGATGGTTGCGCCAGCGACGATCAGCATGGCGATGGCGGCGAGCTTGAGCAACATCAGCGCGCTCTGGGTGTTGCTGCCGCTGCGCACGCCGAGGCAGTTGATGAGGGTGAGGATCAGCAGGGTGACAACGGCGATCGTCCAGTCCGGGACGGCGATGCCGGTCAGGTCGACGGCGTATTTCGCGAACGTGGTCGCCACCGCCGCCATCCCGCCGCTCTGCACGATCAGCAGCAGCGCCCAGCCGTACAGGAACGCCACCGAGGGATGGTAGGCGTCGCGAAGATACGCGTACTGCCCTCCAACCTCGGGACGCAGCGCCGCAAGCTCGGCGTAGGCGAAGGCGCCGAGGAGCGCGATGACTCCGCCGGCGGCCCAGGCGCCAATGATCATCGCCGGCGTGTGCACGCGTTGGGCGACGACGTAGGGATTGATGAAGATGCCCGATCCGATGATGCCGCCCATCACGATCATGGTGGCGTCGAAAGAGCCGAGGCGGCGGGCAAGTGTCGGAGTCGCGGTCACGCGGCGCCGCCGGCGGCCACGGCTTCGGGCGATCCGCAGCGCACGGTGGCGACGACCTCGTTGCCGCATCCGCGATATTCGATCGCCGAAAAGCTGACGTGGCGGGCCATGAGAATGCCGCGGCCATGCCGGTCGAAGGCGCGCCGCGGATCGATGTCGAGGTAACGGTTCCACTCGAATCCGTTGCCGCGATCGCAGATGGTGAAGCGCAGCTCGTCGTCGCCGCGATCGAAGCGGACTTCGACGCGCTTGTTGTGATTCTCGGGGAGCGTGAGCCGCCGCGCCACTTCCGCTGCCCAGCTACCGTCTTCGAGCAGCGCGCTCTTCTCGTCGTAGGTGATGCCGAGGTTCCCGTGCTCGACGGCGTTGACCATCAATTCGGTGAGACCGATGACCGTCGATTCGGCGTCAGGGCAGGCATTGGCGAGCACGGCGGCCAGCCCGCGCGCTTCTTCAATCGTTCGATAGCTGAAGTGCGCTTCGTCGAGCAGTTGCAGGACCTGCATGCCTCGGCGCACGCGGTGCTGCAGGTCCTTCGCGGCAGCGCGATCGCTGGCCGCGGTGCGGACGACGCTGAGCAGCATCTCGGTGTCGTACGGTTTGGTGAGGTAGTAGTAGGCACCGGCGCGGATTCCCTCGATGACCTCCTCGCGGCTGACGAGGGCGCTCTGAAAGATGACCGGCAGGATGAGAAAGCGATGATCGCCCTTGATTCGCTTAAGTAGCTCGAGCCCGTTCATCCGCGGCATGGTGCGGTCGAGAAGAACCAGATCGAATCGATCGGGATGCGCATCGAGAATCGACCACGCTTCGACGCCGTCCGTTGCGAACTCGATGTCGAGTCCCTCCCGCCCGAGGTGAACATCGAGCAGCGCTCGATCGAGCTCATTGTCTTCCGCGATCAAAACGCGCGTCTGCTCAGCCATGGCGGGAGGGCGGCGATGATAAAACAAAAGGGGTGGAGCGGTTGATCGCGCCCTAGGGAAAGTGGGAGTTGGCGCAGTCTTCATTGACGTCCAACGGGGTTACTTTTTTCACCGATCGCGTGGCCGTGGCCGTGACAGTCCGTTTTGGGAGTGGGCACTCCGTCGTTCGGGGAGCACACGGCGGCCCGTCGCTTGGAACCGCGGTGCAAGTGCTGCTGCCGACACCCATCAGGTAGTAGGCGAGGAAGTGAGAGGTCAATGTGGTTTCAGACGTCGTGTTCAGGATCGTGAATTGCGCTCCGGGCTTGAATGCGATGTTGAACGAAGTAGTCGATCCTGCGTTGGCGGTCATCGTGATTCCGGTTGGATTGACGGAGTGCATCGTCACCCATGTATCAACCCGTCCGTTGGTTGCCGCGATGGCTTCTGCGATTCCCAACCCTACGAAAATGTGTGCGGACAGCTTGCCGCTGGCACTCGGATCCTTGTACTTGGGGAGAATGTCCGTCATCGATGCGCAGCAACAGCGCAGATGAGGAATCGCTCCGACAATGTCGACTGGCGCGGGATCGATCGCGCCGGAGAAGGTAATCGTTTCGAGATTGATCGGCGCGCAGCGAAGAGAACCCTTGGGACCGCAGGCTACAACGCCGGGCCACGTGGCGCTCGTTACCTGACTGGGGTCGTATTGAACGACCGATGTGTGATCCGCATAGGGCGTGTCCGGAAAGTGAGGCACGAGAATGTGCAAGCCGGCTCCGGTATTCATCATGACCACAAACAACCCAATGAATTGGATGCTCGTTACGGACATCTACTCGCTCCTTTTGTTTCTTGGGGCCGCTTGCTCGCTCGTGTAGCCGAGGAGCTCAACGGGCGCCCAGGTTGCGGGGTGGCTCAGGCGGGGGTTGGGATCGTGCGCAAGCGCTAACTGCGCAGTACGCAATGCAGAGGAAGGGGCCGCTCCGTTGTGCAACTCGGTGTGCAGGTGCCTGAAGAGTGCGGCCGCAACATCATCGTCGACTTCCCACAAGGTGCCGATCACGCTGCGCGCTCCTGCAGCGAGGAAGGCCCGGGCGATGCTGGGCATCCCCTCGACATGCTGGGATTCGCCGCGAATTGTTCCGCAGGCTGCCAGAATCACCAGCGGCGCCTTGGTGAGGTGTAATGCCGCGATGGCGCTGGTGTCGAGATCGCCCGTGGCGCGGGGACGGTCTGCGGCGAGATGCAGCGCGCCGAAGGGGTCGGCCGCGTCGCTCTCGGCATGGCCGGCGTAATGAATCATCCCGCTTTGCGGTGCGGCAGCGAGGAAGCGCCCGCGGGTAGCGCGTTCGCCTTCAAGCAGTGTGGATGAGCGATACAGTGCAGCGATGGCCTCGGCCTCGCGCGACGCGTCCACTAGTGCCGGCGTGTCTTCTTCGTGGGGATCGCCGACTACCAGCACGGGTGCAAGCGCCAACGGGCTCGTTTTCTGAAGAATGGCGCTGGCACTTGGCGCGACCGAAATCGCGAAGTCGTCAACGAGGTAATGTCCTCGGGCCGGGTTGTACAACGCAGCCCATGGGACGGTATGAAACTGGCGGTCGGGAACGATGACCAGTCTGTCGATTCCGGCCAGCTGCATAGAGACCGGTCCGATCAGAAGCCGATAAAGGGCCGCGCCCTGGCGATTCACCTCGGCGGTGTCGCTGCGGTGCTGCAGCGAATCGACATAGCGCTCCACGAGCGCGCTGATGACCACCTGGTTCGCCGGGACGCGCGCCACACCGGAGCCCGACGGTGAGAAATAGAAAATGACGATGGAGTCGGGCAGCAGGTCGTACTCGATCAGCGCGGTTTTCGGCGGCATGGCGCTGCGAAGTTGCTGCGTCGTCGCATGCAGAGGTGCCTTGCCTGAGCGTGTTTGTTCGTAGACGCCTGCTGCGCGCGCGGCGTCAGAGAACTCAAAGGCGCGTGCTGGGTCCCGGTCGCGTAGTTCCAGTGCGATCGCTTCCGAAAAGAGATCGTGCGCCGTGTCGTAAAAGTTTCCTCGCAGATCGCGTGACGTGATCGCGGCGCGTTGCGTTTCGATCTCACGCAAGCCGGCCTCAAAGTCGCTGAGCGCACCGGCATCATCGCCAACAAGCGCGCGCGTCTTGCCGCGTTCGAGATAGGCTTTTGGCAGCCGCGCGTTGGTGTGTTCCGAAATGAAGAAAGCGATCACTGAGTCCAATAGCCGGCGTGATAACGAAGGATTGGCCTTACGCTCGACCATCGCTTCGGCGATGTCGATCGATGCAGACAAACCGCGGGGAAGTGCGGTGTTCGGAAGCTCCTTCGCCGTCGCGCGCGCCCGGCGAATGGCGCTCCGCGCCGCGATGGTGTCTCCCTGGTCGGCAAGGACTTCGGCGCGGGCCGCTTCGGCATTACCGGCCACTGTCGGTTGTCTGACCTGCCGAAGGTCACCCAGGGCAATCTGCGCCAGAGCCAGCGCTGCTTCCGAGTTGCCTTCTTCGCCCTCGGCATTCATTGCAGTGACGAGTGAGCCGCGGATCCGGTCGTATGACCCTGCCCGGCTGAGGACGGGAAATGCGGCGATCCGTGCTTTCCAGGCTGCGCCCGGTTGTGAGGCACGATTGAGATTCGCGGCCAGGAGGAGATCCATCTCGCATCGGTTCTCTTCCTCGCCAAGGCCCGCAAAGACTTTCCGCGACGCGCTCGCGGTTCGAATGGCAGCGTCCAGATCGCCGGCAGCGGACTGACAGAGTGTCTCTTCCCATCCGAGTTGCGCCCACAGCGCGGGGTAGCGGTCGTGGTCGAAGCGCGTCGCCAGCTCGTCAAGCGCTTTTTTTGCTTCGATCGGATGGCTGCTGCTGAAAAGACAACCCGCCAGGTAGTAGTCGACGGCGAGCGCCATCGGGCTGTCGCCGCGCGCAAAGAGCTCTGCGGCTTTTTGGAAACCCCGCTGCGCATCGGCGATGCGGCGATCGCGATACAGCAGACGGGCATCGCGATAGGCGGCGTGTGCGTCGGCGAGGGTGCGGAACCTTGCAGGATCGGCAGCGGCGCGATCGATTGCCGCAACGGCGTCCTGGATGGAGTCGTCGTGGTTGATCTCAGCGAGAGCAGAGCCAAAGACGCGAACTACGGCCAGAGTCTCGTCAGCCGCCTTCGTCTTCCCGGCCCGCACGGCGTCCGCCCAATTACCCAGCAGTGGTCCTTCGCTCCACGTTCGTGCCTGTTGTGGATAGTTGCGTGCCAGTGCCACCAGCGGGGCGTCATCGCCGCCGCGTTGCGCACGCGAAGCGAGGCTAAGCTGGCGCTGAAAATCATCCCGGCTTGTAGCGACCCGCAGCCGTCCGATATGGCTCATCGCCTCGGTCGTCCAATGGGTCGATGGATCGACAGCTACATAGTTTTGCCATGCCCGTCGCGCCGCTTCGGTGATCCCCAGCGTTTCGATGATCAGGGCGCGGTTGAAGAGGGCATCGGGGAGGGCGGGAGCGAGGCGAAGGGCGTGATCGGCATCGGCGAGCGCCTGCGGCAGTTCGTGCGGGCGCTTTCCGCGGACGGCGTGCGTGTAGCGCGCGGCGGCGAGGTCGCTCCAGGAGGTGGCATCCGTTGGCGACTGCTGAACTGCGGATTCGAGAGCATCGATGGCGTCGCGATCGCGGTCGATCAGAAGATAGGCAGCGCCCGATTCGTGGCGCGCACGAGCGGAGGGATCGTTCCGGAGTGATTGGATGACGGTGCTGGCGGCGCCGGCCAGATCGAGGCGGGAGGGATCCATCAGTCCCGACGGCGTCGCGCGCTGAAGGCGCATCGCCTGCCAGTCGAAGCCGGTCAGACGCGCTTCGATCGGGCGCTCGGAGCGCGGGGCCAGCGCCAGCAGCCGGTCGGATGGTGACTCTTGGCGGCGACAGGAAACGAGAGCGAGCCCCAGGAAAACGACCAGAGCCTTCCGGGCGCTGCGAGTCGATACCATCGTACGTTCCGCGTTCATAGCGTTCCCGCTGACCGGACCCAATTCCGCCAGCAGGGCCTTGTGCAATTACATAGAGGGACGCGAAGACGGATTTTTCACAACTGCCGGGTCCGGCGGTCTGCGGCTACACTTCCGTCACCGATGCCATTTCTGATCGAAGCCGTCATCGCGGTGCTCCTCATCGCCGCGGTCGCCCTCGCTCTCATCCTCGGCAAGCGCCACGCGCGGCGGCTGCAGCGGTCGCGTCACATCCACGTCGACCGGTTCAAGCTCAAGCGCCGCCACGCTGCCATTGAGTTGGAGGTGTTCGGCACGCGCGAGGTGGTCGAGGCCATCCGCGGCTACGCCAAAGAGCACCACGCCACGATTGAAGAGGCCACCCGCCAGGCGCGCACCTACCTGCGCGAGATCGTTCCCAAGTTCAACCTCCTGGCCTACTACCGCGTCGGCGCGCCGCTGGCGCGGGCCATCATGCACTTCCTCTACCGGCCGGTTGTCGAGCACAAGACGCTGCACGACTTCAACGCCCGCGCGCCGAAGAATGCGGTGGTGGTCTATCTCATCAACCACCGCTCGAACGCCGACTACGTCCTGGTCGCGCACATGCTCTTCAAGTTCGTCTCACTCTCGTACGCGGTTGGCGAGTGGGCGCGCGTCTGGCCGCTCAATCACCTCTTCAAATGGTTCGGCGGTTACTTCATCCGGCGGCGTTATCGCGAGCCGCTGTACCACGCGGTCCTCTCCAGCTTCGTCAGCACGATTACGAAGAACGGCGTGACACAGGGCGTATTCATCGAGGGCGGCCTGACGCGCGACGGCGCGTTCCAGAAGCCAAAGCTGGGGATGCTCGACTACATCGTGGCCGGCAAGCGCGATCCTGATTTCAGCGCGCCGCTTTTTCTGATCCCCACCGCCATCAACTACGACCGGGTGCTGGAGGATCGCAATCTCACCGAGGAGTTGGTGGGGAAGGAGGATAGGCGGACGAAGGGGGACAAGCTACAGACCACGATCGACTTTCTCTTCCGCAACCTGCTGCGCAGCATCCTCAAGCGATTCAAGCGCTACGGCTACGCGGTGGTGACGTTCGGGACGCCGATCGCGGTCGACGAATTCGTGCACGAACATCCGGCGATCCTTTCGCCGTCGTTCGATGGTCGCAAAGAAGCGTTGACGGAACTTGCCGAGCGCGTGATGACGGAGATTTCCAACGCCCTGCCGGTGACGCCGGTGACGCTGCTGGCGCGCATCTTCGCCGACCACGCAGGTCAGCCGCTGACGGACGCCGAGATCATCGAGGCCATCGATCGCTACCGCGAAACCTGGCGCGACAGGGTATGGCTGCTGCGCGAGAAAACCGGCGAAGCGATCTGGCGCGCCGCGCGGCCAGTGGTCGAGCTACGCCACCTGATCCAACCCGCTGAACGCTGGCGCTCCGATCTCTTCGAAGGCAGCGGCGTCCCCATCATCGAAGAGGCATGGCAATGGAATCCGCGCGAGACGCTGCTCCGCGATTACTACGCGAATTCGTTGATGACGTTCGAGGAGGTGAGAGCGCGGGGTTGGAAGTAGAGCAGACGTCCCCGTCTGCTCCCGACGGGCGTCCACGCCCGGCGGTGGTTTCCAGAGGCTGACAACGAATCAAGCGTGTCGTGTCAACTTCGTTCTTCCCGTCGGGCGAGGACGCCCGCCGGGAGCAGGCGGGGACGCCTGCTCTACGTGGCCATTCCGATTGTTTCGGGATTCATGCCCACGAATGGCCAGTTCTCGATTCCTGCCGCGGCGGGGTTGCCGAGCACGTAATTGATCGTGCGCTCGAGCTCTCCGGAATCGCGAATGCATCGGTCGAAGCTCTCGGCCTGCCAGAGCGTCCCCTTCCGGCCAAGAATCTTGTTGATCTCTTTGCTGGTAAATCCTTTGAGCGAATGGAGGATGCTGCTGATGTTGAATCCGTTCATGCAGGAAAAGACGATATGAACGTGATTGGGCATGACGCACCAGGCGCGCAGCTGATAACGAACGCGGTCGAAGAACATCAGGCTGTCTGCCACGATCTGAGCCGCTCGCCGATCACGCAGCAGACATTCGCCATTGTGCTGATCGAGAAAACGTTCACAGGCTTCGATGAGGGCGGCGTCTAGCATTCGCTGTTCAGCGAACGTGGCGGTGCCGCGAATCCGACAGATGTTCGCGCGCTCTGCATCGCGCTCGCCTCGAAACCGAGCCATGACCTCGGAGGGAAGAGCGTCGGCGAGATGCCAGGTGATGAAGTAGATCGCGTGTTCTGCATGCCAGTGCGGCAGCCGCGCCCTCTTTTGAACCTTAACTACGCCCAGGTCATAGTTCCGCATCGCCCGAGGATACCTCGGAGAGCAGACGTCCCCGTCTGCTCCCGACGGGCGTCCTCGCCCGGCGGTGGTTTTCAGACGCAAAACATGGATTGAAATCTACTGTGCGTAGTGACTTCGTTCTTACCGTCGGGCGAGGACGCCCGCCGGGAGCAGGCGGGGACGCCTGCTCTACGCCGTTTCGCGATTGGCTGGGGAGGGAGGATTCGAACCTCCGAATGGCGGCTCCAAAGGCCGCTGCCTTACCGCTTGGCGACTCCCCAGTACGGTGACGCGGAATCGTAAACGAAATCGCGGATTTGTCATTCCGCGAGCTCCGTCGGCGGCGCGGAGTACGTCCCGCCGGGCGAGGACGCCCGTCGGGAGCAGACAGGGATGTCTGCTCTACGAACGGAACAACTGCCGTCTCCTGCTCATCCGATCCGTTGCTCCCCATGCGTACTTGTACTCCTCGGCGCCGCGGAGGAAATCGAAGGTCGTAGCGCCGTCGCGGATGGCTTGTTCGACGGCGTGGGCGACGATGATCGTGCCGATGGAGTGTTTCTCCAGGTCGGGGTCGTAGCCGCTGAGGTAGTAGTAGACGGTGCCTTGGAACGCGTAGCCGTAGAAGACGGCGACGATGCGGTCGTTGCAGCGGGTGGCGTACATGCGCAGCATGCCGGCGTTGAGCATTCCGCGGGCGACTTCGCGATGGAACTGCTGGCTGGCGTCGTCGGCGAGGAGGCCGGGGAGATCGCGGCGCTGCCATCTGGCGGCGTGCAGATCGAAGAGGGCGGTGAGGAGATCGTCGAGCGTTTCGGGCGTTGGCGTCTCGATGCGCACCTCGCCGAGTTTCTCCAGCGAGCGGCGGTAGTAGCGGAGCTTTTTCCGGAAGTGATTCGAGGTGAGGCTCTCGAAGTCGGACGGGAGCGGCAGGACGGGGCACGGCTCCTGATCTTCGATGTTGTCGGACCAGCCTTCCGGCAGGGGAGCGGTGAGCATCGAGGACGACGCCGGCAGTTGCTGGAGATCCCACATCTGGCAATTGAGGTTTGCCATCTCGCCGATGACGAGCGAGGCATCGCCGAGGACGTCGAGGTGGTCGCTGATGCCGGTGCCGAGGAAGACGCCGAGCGACTCGTCGGACTCGTCGTCACGGATGATGTAGAGCGGGGCCAGTGCTTCGAGGCGCTCTTCGTTGCGCGCGGCGATCACGGCCAGATCGTTCGAGCCGAAGGCGCGCCACCATGGCAGAAGCCACATCGGAGTCTGGAACGGTGTGGCGCCCGGCGTGCGATGGCAGAGATCGAGCCAGTCGGCTTCGAGCGCGGCAAGTGATTCGGGGGTGGTGATGACTTCGGTCGGCATAGGCGGCGGGATTGTACTTGGCGCGTTGTGTCATCCTGATGGTGCTGCATGACCGACAAAGAATTCGTCACCATCGACACGCCGCACCTGAGTATCGAAGGGCGTTCCCGGGCCGGGCACGAGACCTGGTTTCGTGTTCGCGAGCTGAATGCGGCCTTCGACATCGGGCGCTGTCCGGATCAGCTGGTGGGGACATCGGACATCTTCGTGACCCATGCGCATCTCGATCACGCCGTCGGCATTCCGTTCTATGCCGGGCAGCGGCAGTTGCATCGGATGACTGGCGGCCGGGTTTATGTCCCCGCCGACGCGGCCGATGGGATGCGCGAGATTCTGGCGATCTACGAGCAGATCACCGGCGCGTCGTTCGCCGAGGTAGAGGTGATCGGGCTGGCCGTCGGCGATGTGGTGCGGCTCGGCAGGACGCATGAGGTTCGTACGCATCGGGCAACGCATCGCGTCGCTGCGAATGCGTACGAGGTCATCGAATTGCGGCACCGGCTGCGGGAAGAATTCGCCGGGCGCGACGAGCGCGCGATCACGGAGCTTCGTCGTAATGGCGTGAACGTCACCGAGGAGTGGCGGCGGTCGATGCTCTTCTACACCGGCGATACCGATCGGGGGATTCTCGAGCAGAACGACGCCCTCTTCCGATCCGAGGTGTTGATGATCGAGTGCTCGTTCATTGCCAAAGGGCATGAGGAGCGGGCGGCGAAGTACCGGCACATCCACTTCGATGACATCGCCGCCTTCGCCGATCGTTTCGAAAACGACACGATCGTGCTCACGCACTTCAGCAGACGATATTCACGAAGCGAGATTCATGATGAGATTCGCCGCCGTTGTCCGGCGGTGTTGCGCGAGCGCATCCGCCTGGCGCTGCCGGAGCCGTATCAGAGACTGTAAGCTGCGGGCTTCGCCCGCGTTGTCTGCACCGCTTCGCGGGCGTTGTCGGTTGTCTGCGGCTTCGCCGCGTTGTCGGCGATAGCGGCTTGGCGCTGCGTTTGCGAGGACGTCACGCGCGGCGCGCAGACAACCGACAACGCGCGCGAAGCAGCGCAGACAACGGGGCGAAGCCGCAATTAGAAAGGATTCCCAGATATTGATGACCGGTCGACTCACGCGGTTGGTGGCGATAGTGCTGGTTCTGGTGTTGTTCACGCCCGTCGCCGATGCCGCCAAGCGTCGCAAGAAATCGCGCTCGCGGAAGGCTGTTCCGGCGCGGCCGGCGGATGCGGCGACCGGCACGACGCTCTCCGAGCGCATCAGCTCATTGATGAATGGCTCGGTGGCGCGCAGCGCCGACGTCAGCCTGCAGGTGGTCGACGTCGAGAGCGGCGCCGTGGTGGCCGAACGCAATCCCAATCTGCCACTGGCGCCGGCGTCGAACATGAAACTCTTCACCACCGCGTCCGCGATCGATCAGCTTCATCCCGACTTCCAGGTGACGACGACCGTCTACATGCGCGGCACGGCCGATGCCGGCGGGACGCTCAATGGCGATGTGAAGGTGGTAGGCCACGGCGATCCGACCATCGGCGGGCGATTTCACGATGGCCACGCCACGGCGGTGATCGACGAATGGGCCACCGATCTCAAACGCGCCGGCGTGAAGACCATCCACGGCAATCTCATCTTCGAATACGGCTACATGGACATCGAGTACATCCACCCGACGTGGCCGGTGAATCAGCTGGTGAATTGGTATGAGGCACCCGTGTCGGCCTTCTCGATGCAGGAAAACTGCGTGCAGGTGCGCGTGTCGCCGACGAAGCCCGGGAAAGCCTGTCTGGTGCAGTTCGAACCGCCGACTTCGTATCTTCAGCTGGACACGTCGTGCGTCACAGGGCGCGGGTTGCCGTTCATCACCCGTTACCGCAACACGAACACGATCGTCGTCCGCGGCGGCACGCCGGCGCGAACTGGCGTCACCGAGATCTTCGTCACCATCGAGAATCCGGTGCAGTACTTCGCCACCGTGACGCACGAGACCTTCGTGCGCAACGGCATCACCGTGCAGGGACAGATCATCGTCACCCCGCGCGACGAACGGCCGGACTGGAAGGCGGTGTCGCAGCACACCACGCCGCTCAATGTCGTCGTCGATGTGGTCAACAAGAAGAGCCAGAATCACTACGCCGAGGAGCTGGTCAAGATCATCGGCGCGGAAACGAAGAAAGAGGGGAGCTGGGCCGCGGGGACGGGCGCGGTGACGGAGTGGCTGACCGGGAAGCTCGATGTGCCGGCAGGTGAGTATCACCAGGCCGACGGATCGGGGATGTCCCGCGACAACCGCGCCTCGGCGAATGCATTCGTCCACCTGCTGCGCTACATGTGGAAGGGTCCGTACCGCGAGGATTTCGTCAGCTCACTGCCGTATTCGGGCGATCCCGATTCGAAGTTCGGCCATCGCCTGCGCGCCGCGCCGTACGCGAGGCAGGTGTTTGCCAAGACGGGCTACATCACCGGAGTGGTCGGGCTCTCCGGCTACGTGCGCGGCGGCAGCGGCAGGATCTATGCGTTCTCATTTGTCTTCAACCGCTACCACGTCGGCGTCTACGCGGTGTATCAGCTGCAGGACACGATGCTGAAGGAAATCATCACCCGAGGGTAATCGCCCAAAATTATGAAACGAGAGACCATCATCTTCACCGCCTGCGGTTTTCTCCTCGGGCTGACGATCGGCAGTCTTGTCATCGGTCCGAAGGTCGCTCAGTCGAAGCTGGCAGGTGCGTCGACAGCACCGGCGGCGATGAGCGAAGCGCCGGCATCGGCTCCTGCCGCCGGCGGCAATCCGATGGGCGCGGTCATGCAGCAGCTGGCCACGCTGAAGGAAGCGGTCGCCAAGGATCCGAACAATTTCGACGCCCTCGTTCAGCTCGGCGGGATGTACATGGATGCGGCGAAGTTCCCGCAGGCGGTGGAGTATCTCGAGCGCGCAGTCGCCATCCGCGATGACGCCAGCGCCCGCATGGACCTCGGCATCTGCTACAAGCAAACGGGTCAGCTCGATCGCGCATTGGACGACTTTCAGCGCGCCGGAAAGATGGCTCCGGCTGAATGGCAGCCGATCTTCAACGAAGCGATCGTGCTCGTCGATCTGCACCGGGTCGGTGAAGCGAAGGTCCTCGCCGCGAGGTTGCAGCAGATGAAGCCGGGCGATCCCGAAGTGCAGAAGCTGGTCGAGACGCTCAACGCTGCGAAGCCGCAATAAGGGCGCGATCATCCCCTGTTCTATACTCACCCAAAGGGGCACACATGAGCGACGAGCGTGTACTCTCCGAAGTCCCAGTCATCGGTCGCATTGATCTTCACCAGATCGAGCGCCGCGATCCGCTGCCGTCCGAACGTTTCGCCGAGGCCATCGAAGTCGGCCTCACGTTCGACGATGTACTGCTGCGGCCGGCCAAGTCCGACATCCACCCGAACTTTGTCGAAGTCGGCACCCAGCTGACGCGCGACATCCGCCTGAACATCCCCATCATCTCCTCGGCGATGGACACGGTCACCGAGGCCCGGCTGGCCATTGCCATGGCCCAGCAAGGCGGCCTCGGCATCATCCACAAGAACATGCCGATCGACGCCCAGGCCGAAGAGGTCGACAAGGTGAAGCGGTCGGAAGCGGGGATGATCGTCGACCCAGTCACGATGCGCCCGTGGCAGACCATCACCGAGGCGCTCGCCGTGATGGCCAAATACAAGATCTCCGGCGTGCCGGTCACCGACGCCAACGGCAAGCTGGTTGGCATTCTCACAAACCGCGATCTTCGATTCGAGACGCGCTTCGATCTGCCGATCGCGGAACGGATGACGAAGGACGGGCTGGTTACTGCGCCCGTCGGCACCACGTTGGAAGCGGCGCGCGAGGTTCTTCACCAGCACCGCATCGAGAAGCTGCTCGTGGTCGACTCCAACGGCGATCTCAAGGGCCTCATCACCGTCAAAGACATCCAGAAAAAGCTGCGCTATCCCAATGCGGCCAAAGACTCCCTCGGCCGGCTTCGCGTCGGCGCCGCCATCGGCGTGGGCAAGGAAGGCCTCGACCGCGCCCGTGCGCTGATCGACGCCAAGGCAGATGTCGTCGTCATCGATTCGGCGCATGCGCATTCGAACGGCGTGATGGATGTGATCCGCCAGTTCAAGAAGCTATTTCCCGACACCCCGCTCATCGCGGGCAATGTCGCAACGTACGAAGGCGCCAGCGATCTGATCGCCCTCGGTGTCGACGCCATCAAGGTCGGCATCGGCCCGGGTTCGATCTGCACCACGCGCGTCGTCGCCGGCGCGGGCGTGCCGCAGATCAGCGCGGTGATGGAGTGCGCGCGGGCGGCGGAGAAGTTCGGCATCCCTCTGATCAGCGACGGCGGCATCAAGTTCTCGGGCGACATCACCAAGGCCATCGCCGCGGGCGCGCATTGCGTGATGATCGGCTCGCTCTTCGCCGGCACCGACGAAGCGCCGGGCGAGACGATTCTGTATCAGGGCCGGACGTTCAAGGCCTACCGCGGCATGGGCTCGATCGGAGCGATGCAGGCCGGTTCGAGGGATCGCTACTTCCAGGAAGACGCCGACGAAGTGTCGAAACTCGTCCCCGAGGGGATCGAAGGGAAAGTGCCGTACAAGGGATCGCTTAGCGCGATGATCCCGCAGCTCGTCGGCGGCTTGCGTTCGGGCATGGGACTGACCGGCTCGCGGACGATCGACGACCTGCGCACGAAGGCGCAGTTCGTTCGTATCACCGCGGCAGGCTTGCGCGAGTCACACGCGCATGACGTGGTGATCACCAAGGAAGCGCCGAACTACAGGATCGAATCGACGGATTGATAGCCGGCGGTGCCGGGCACTCTGATTGCTTCGCGGCAGTGCATGAGACGCCCGATCCTGAGTGTCGCCCTGTTTCTTCTTCTCCTCGCCAACGCGCGCGGCGAAACCATTCGATTCGATCCTCCCAATCCGACGACGCATCATTCCGTCGACGCGATGGTGGCCGGGATCTGGCACGACGGCTGTCTGCCGGCGGTGAAGAGCATCGCGGTCAATGGCTCGACCATCTCGCTCCATCTCAACGCAGACCTTCCGCCCGGCGCGTCGTGCCCTCAGTCGCTGGTGCAATACGCCCGGACGTTTCATCTCGAGATTTTGCCAGCCGGCAGCTACACGGTCATCGCATTTGCGGATGCGAACGGCGGCGTTTCGGAACTGGCCAGGACGACGCTGATCGTTCGCGAAGCGGAGGCATTGACCATCAGGCCATACGCGCTGCCTCCATCCGGCGGGATCATCCTCATTGACAATCCCTTTTTTCCGGCCAGCGCCACGGTCACCATCGGAGGCGAGGCGATCGGCACGGCTTTTGACAACGACCGCGTGCACCTGACCGCGAATGCGCCGCCGCGTCCGCCGGGGTCAGCGGTGGATGTCGTCGTCACTTCGACCGCGGGAACGGTGACGGCGAAGTCTGCGCTGATCTATTACGATCCCGCCGCAGCCGACCCGGCCGTGTTCGAGCCGATCCTCTTTCCGTTGTCGTTCCAGGGAGCGGGCGCGTTCGGATCACAGTGGACGACGGAAAGCTTCCTTCTGGCGGGGAGCCCGGCCTTTTTTCGCGATCCGCTGCCGTGCTCCGGCTGTTCAACGAGGCTGAGCGCAAACGCGCAACTCGCCAACAACGCCAATCCCTGGGGCCACGTGTTCTACGCGCTGCGCGGCACGACGAGTACCGTCGACTTTTCCTCGCGCATTCGCGACACCTCGCGTCAGGCGCTGACGGCGGGCACTGAGGTGCCGGTCGTGCACGAGCGCGATTTCCGAGGACAGATTCGATTCCCGAACGTCCCGGCCGACGCGCGTTTTCGTACGACCCTGCGTCTTTGGGCTCTCGACGATTTTCCGCAGTTCATCGTGCAGGTCGATCCGGGCACAAACATCGTGGCGCCTCTCTCGGTGACTCTCATCCCCGGGACGGCAATGTATTTCGGCACCGCTGATCTCACACCGCTCCTTCCGCAGGCAAAGACCACTCCGGTCACCGTGACGATTTTTCCCTCGGGGTTCCCCTCGACTCTGACACCTGTGCTTTTTCCTCCGATCTGGGGAATGCTGAGCATCACCAACAACGATACGCAGCAGGTAACGATCCTCTCGCCGCAGTAGGAGCCTGCCGTGGATTTCAATCTTGACGACGCACCTCTCGTCCCCGATTTTTTCCTGACCCTTCGCGAGGAAAAAGAAGGCGGTCTGCACATCGTGCTGATGAGCGAATCGCGAGGCCACCTGGCCGGCTTCCCCGCCTGGGATCACGCCGACCGCGATCTCCGCCACTTCGTCCACGACGACATCCCCCTCGGCGACGAAGACGAACCATACGAGGACGCCGACGAGGCCTGGCGCATCGTGATCCTGGCCCAGGGAAACAACGTATTCGTCTTCGAAGGCGACTCCCCGCACGGCCCGCTCCCGCGCCGCTACCGCATCCCCCGCGAGCGCTACCTGGCCGCCTGGGACGCGCTGATCCGCCAATACCACTCGCCGATGTCGCTGGAAGATGTGATGGGGGAGGATATGGGGGCGGACGCGTAGGGGTGTGCGTGTGAAAGTGTTGTCATTTATTGATAACTGTATACACTTTCACACATGGATTCGAAGCCAACCGGACGACGGCTCCTCAGGCTCGTGCGCAACCGCGGTGTCCTGTCTGCGGGCGATGCCGCACGACAGGGTATCCATAGCCAGGAACTGACCCGCGCCGTACACGCGGGCCTGGTCGAGCGAACCAGCCGAGGAAAGTACCGGCTTGCGCAGAGATCTGTAACTGAGAATCACGCGCTGGTCATTGCCGCCGAGGCCGTGCCGCGCGGAGTGATCTGTCTTCTCTCAGCCCTCGCTTTCCACGGCATCGGAACTCAACTTCCCTTCGAAGTCTGGATCGCAATCGAGAGGGGAAGTCGAACTCCTTCGCTGCGTTATCCGCCGCTGCGTGTTGCAAGCTTCAGCGGAGCGGCCTTTGATCAGGGAATCGAGATCCATCGCCTCGAAAAACAGCAGGTTCGCATTTACGGCATTGCCAAGACCGTTGCCGATCTCTTCAAGTATCGAAAAAAGGTTGGACTTGATGTTGCGCTCGAGGCGCTACGAGAAGTCTGGCGAGACAGGCGTGTCACCATCGACGACATCGATCATTTCGCGCGTATCTGCCGAGTCGAACGGGTCATGCGGCCGTACATGGAAGCGCTCGTCGCATGAAGCGCACGACCACGCCTCTGCAGCGTTCGGTGCAGGCACGGCTTCTGGCGCACGCGAGACAGATCGGCGTCGACCCGAATCTCATTCTTGCCCGATACGCCAATGAGCGTCTTCTCCATCGGATCTCACGTTCCCGGCATACAGATCGATTCGTTCTCAAAGGGGCGATGCTGCTCGTGGTTTGGCTGGGAGAAATGATCCGTCCCACTCGCGACGTCGATCTTCTCGGCTTCGGTGATCTGACGGATGCAGCGATTGCTGCGACGTTCGTGGAGGTGGTGACACTTGGCGTCGAGCCCGACGGCATAACTTTCGATCCCGCTTCCATCGTCGTCGCGCCGATTCGAGTCGAAGACGCTTATGGCGGGAACGAGTCACCATTGCCGGACACCTCGGCCCAGCGAGGCTGAAACTCCAAATCGATATCGGGATCGGAGACGCTGTTTTTCCCGATCCGCAATGGCTCGACTATCCGTCTCTCCTCGATCTGCCACGCCCGCGGCTACGCGCCTATCGTCCAGAAACCTCCATCGCCGAGAAACTGCACGCCATGGTGACTCTCGGCTCAAAGAACAGCCGGATGCGAGATTTCTTTGACGTGCGCGCACTTGCGGAGCGGGAACATTTCGACGGTCGCACAATCAGCCGCGCGATCAAAACGACATTCGAGAAGCGAAAGGTGGAGATTCCGAAGAAGCCGCTGGCTCTGACGCCCGAATTCGCCGAGGTGGAAGGGAAGCGCGATCAGTGGAATGGATTCCTCCGAAAGAATGGTCTTCCGTCAGTTCCCTTCGAAGACGTCATCCATGATGTGATCGAATTTCTTCTTCCAGTCACCACAAGTCTTGTCGCCGGCCGTGATTTCGAGAAGAGCTGGCCGCCCGCAGGACCTTGGGCATGACTGGAGTCCTCACCGCCGCACCACTTCCCCATTCTTCATCACAAACGAAACGTTATGCAGCGCGTGGATATCGCGCAGCGGTTCCGTTTCGACGGCGATGATGTCGGCGTAGGCTCCCGGCGCGATTACGCCGAGGTCGCCGGTGGCGTCGAGCATGTCGGCGGCGCGAGAGGTGGCGGAGCGGATGGCGTCCATCGGAGTCATGCCGAAGGAGACCATCTTGTCGAACTCCTGGGCGATCGGCTCGGTCCAGGCGAAACCGCCGACGTCCGTGCCGAAGACGATCCTGACGCCGGCGTGCAGCGCCTTCTTGAACGAAGCCTCGTGCAGGGACACGCGCTTGGCGTCGCGGCGGCCGGCTGGAGTCGTGATCGGATCGTTGTGGTCGTAGTAGACCGCCAGCGTCGGCACGTACCACGTTCCCTGCTTGAGCATCTGGGCGATGTTGGCGTCGTCGAGATCCAGACCGTGCTCAATCGAATCGCAGCCGCCGTCGAGCGCGCGGCGCAGACCTTCACCGTTGTAGGCGTGGCAGGCCACCTTGCGCTTCCAGCCGTGAGCCTCGTCGACGATGGCGCGCAGCTCGTCGACCGTCAGCGTCGGCTGCGAGACGAGGTTGCCCTGCCTGTCGAGCCAGGAGCGATGGGTCATGTAGACCTTGATCCAGTCGGCGCCGTGATCGAGCTGTTCGCGCGCCGCCTTCCGCGCTTCCACCGGGCCGTCGACGAGCTGCGCCCCCTTGGGAACGACGATCTCCGGCGCATAACCCTCGAGGTTGTAGCCGCCAGTGGTGGAGATTGCGCGCGTGCAGGCGAAGATGCGCGGGCCGGGGATGCGTCCCTCGTCGATGGCCTGTTTGATGCCGATGTCGCCATAGCCCGCACCCTCGGTCTCGACATCGCGGATGGTCGTGAATCCCTGCTCCAGCGCGCGATGTGCGGACACCGTCGCGCGCGCCGCGCGATACGCCAGTCCACGCTTGAGCAGCTGCGCGTCATAACCGCCCTCAGCCGGATCTTCGCCCTGCAGAAAAATGTGGGTATGCGAATCGATCAGCCCCGGGAGCACGGTCATGCCGGAAAGGTCGATGACCTTCGCGCCTGCGGGGATGGCCGTACCGCTGCCGACGCTCTCAATCCGATTGCCGCGGATGACGATGATCTGATTCGCCCGCGGCGCATCGGAGCGCCCGTCGATGAGCGAGCCGGCTTTGATGACGGTGACCGGTTGGGCGAATGCGGAGGCTGCGAAGCAGGTGAGGAGGATGGCGAGTTTGGCACGCATGATCGGATTGTAGATTCTTAGCTCTTATCGTCGACGGGCAGAGCGTAGAGCAGGCGTCCCCGCCTGCTCCCGACGGGCGTCCTCGCCCGGCGGTTGGGATCGAAGGTGATACGCCTTTTTTGATTTTCATTGCATGTGGCGTCACGACCTACCGCCGGGCGAGGACGCCCAGCGGGAGCAGGCGGGGACGCCTGCTCTACGACCAACTACAATCCCCGCCCATGCTTTTTGACCCCACCATGCGCGCGCTGGCCCACGACACCGTCGATGCGCTCTTCGACCATGTCGAGAACATCGCCGGACGACGGGTGGTCGACTGGCAGACTGCGGATGAGCTGCGGGCGAAGATTCGCATCGACGATCGCAGCGGCGCGGAACCCATGGCGCTCGTTCGCACGCTCATGGAGAACGCCATCCAGCTGCATCATCCGGCGTACATGGGCCATCAGGTTTGCCCGCCCTTTCCGAGCGCGGTCATCGCCGATCTGGTGATCTCGACGCTCAATCAGTCGACGGCGGTGTTCGAGATGAGTCCGATCGGGACGGTGATCGAGCAGGAGGTGGTGCGCTGGCTGGCCGACCGTATCGGTTATCCATCGACTTCCCTCGGCACCGCAGTCTCAGGCGGCTCGGCGGCGAATCTGACCGCGTTGCTGGCCGCGCGAGCGCGCTGGATCGATCGCGGCCATGCCGGCAAACGGCAGGTGATTCTCTGCTCCGCCGATGCCCATTACTCGATCGCGCGCGCCGCGGCGATCATGGGGATCGCCGACGTCGTCAAGATCCCGACTGACGACCAGCACCGCCTGGACCTGAGCGCGCTCGAATCCGCGTTTCGCGACGCCGGCGATGTCATGGCCATCGTCGCCACCTCCGGGTCCACCGCCACCGGCGCATTCGACGACCTTCGCACCATCGCAAAACTGCGCGATCGATACGACACCTGGCTTCACGTCGACGCCGCGCACGGCGCCTCGGTGGTTCTCAGCGAGCGACTGCGGCCGCTGGTCGATGGCCTCGATCTGGCTGATTCGCTCGCCTGGGATCCGCACAAGATGCTCTGGATGTCGCTCTCCCTCGGCGTGATCCTGGTGCGCGACGCGCGCTGGCTGCGCCGCGCCTTCGAGGCCGATGCGCCATATCTTTTCAACGCCGAGCGCGCCGGCGACAACATCGGCGAAGTGACCATCCAGTGCTCCAAACGAGCCGATGCCATCAAGCTGTGGCTGACGCTGCAGATGTCCGGCACGCGTCCGTTCGTCGAGGCGATGGAGCACGTGACCGACATGACCCGCTACCTCTACGAGCAGGTGATGGCCTCGGACGACTTCGAAGCGATGCATGTCCCGGTCTTCAACATCTTCTGCTTTCGCCATCGCAGCGATGACGAGACCAATGCCGCGCTGCGCGAGAAGCTGATCCGCTCCGGACAGGCCTGGATCACATCGACCGTGCTCAAGGGGCAACGCGTGCTGCGCGTGACGATGATCAATCCGAGGACGGAACGCAGCGATGTGGATCGGATGCTGCTGGGATTACGGCGATGCCTCTGAGAATCGTCCTCGTCGAACCCAAGGAAGCCGGCAACGTCGGCGCGGCGGCCCGTGTGATGAAGAACTTCGGCTTCCGCGATCTCTGGATCGTCGGCGACCATCCGAAGCTGCATCCGCTGGCGGGTTGGTGGGCGAGCGGGGCTGAAGATCTCGTTGAGAACGCCCATTTCGCGCCGACGCTGCATCACGCGCTGGCGGATACGCACGTCACCGTGGCTACGACTTCCGCCCGCGAGCGGACGACGCCCGTCGATCTCAATCCGGTTGACGTGGCGCAGCTCTTCGGCTCGATGGATGAATCGCAGACGCTAGCACTAGTCTTCGGCCGCGAGGACAGCGGGTTGACGTGGGAAGAGGTCATCCAGTGTCAGCGCACCGCCGTCATCCCGACCGATCCCGTCTTTCCGACGATGAACCTGGCGCAGTCGGTGGGCGTGTTCTGCTACGAGCTCTCCACCACATCGCGTGCGCCCGCGGCGCGTGAGCCGGCGCCGGCAGCGCGGATCGAGCGGTTGCACGAGCGCGTGCAGTCGCTCCTCGTCGAGATCGGATTCCTGCACGGCGACAATCCGTATCGCGTCTACGACGACCTGCGAACGATTTCCGCGCGGGCCAATCTCGACGGCCGCGAGGCCACCATCCTCCTTGGCATCATTCGCCAGATCGAGTGGAAGCTCGCTCAGGCCACCGGCGGTGAGAGCCGTTGACTGCCGTGACCGTCGTGCGGCCCGTTGAGGCATTCGGCGATCATCTCGATGAACTTCTCGAGATCGAACGGCTTGAGGATGGAGTTGCAGACCGCGTCGGCCGGAATCTTCTCGACGCCGCGTTTGCCGGCGGCGGTGAAGACGATGATGTGCGGGCGGTCGTTGGGATGGTCCTTGCCGATCTGCTCGATGAATTCGTACCCGTTGACGCGCGGCATCATCAGATCGAGGAGAATCAGATCGTACGCACCGTCATGCCGCACTTTGTCCAGTCCAACCTGACCGTCCTCCGCGAGCTCGACGTCGAACTTCATCCGTTTCAGAACCGCCTGCAGCAAAACGCGGATGGCGAGGTCATCGTCGATGACCAGAATCCTGCGGCCTGTTCCATCGATCTTTTCGGTCATCGTCACTACGTTCGTCTCTCCGCGGATGGGACCACAACTAACCCTATTGCGAAACGCATACCGGCCTCAGGTTTGGTCGCCGAACGAGAGTACGGCATCGGGCGGTGACTGGCAATGCCCGGCGATTCTGAGAGTTACGCGTTTCGTCCGTGGGTGCGGCGCGCCGGCGCG